>Ga0070749_10000150_pt1 | contig 41102 bp, 37 predicted proteins | sample VirMetDEL_Nov_18_FD_75180 | JGI IMG/M metagenome (GOLD analysis project Ga0070749, IMG submission 75180) | Aqueous microbial communities from the Delaware River and Bay under freshwater to marine salinity gradient to study organic matter... | ecosystem: Environmental > Aquatic > Marine >...
CAAGCGGCGATTCTCTCTATTGGAATGGTGCGAGCATCTTTACACTTGAGACTTCAGACGTTATTGACTTCATCTATAACGCAGTCTAAGACGCCGCCGCTTGAGCCCTAGCCGCTCCTAAGCGAGCGGCAGGGCTCGACCTATCCCCACAGCGCGAGCCCCCGCACATGAGCGAGAATCACATGAAGATCAAAGCTAAACAAATAGACACCACGGGCGGGCTCACGCTACAGGGCGAGACGATTAACCGCCTCACCCACACCGACGCAGACGGCAAGCTAAAAGCGGCCGCTCTGCTCAAGATTGACACAGCAAACGCGCGCCTTGGAATTGGCACCACAACCCCAACCGCAACGCTCGACATTACGGGCGACACGGCGGGCGAGGCGCAAGTGATGATCAGGCAACACAACGACGATGCAGACGGGCCTGATCTAGTCTTTACGCGCTCGCGAGGGTACGAGGCGAGTAAGAGCACTCTCCAAAGCGGCGACAACGTGGGCCGTGTAAACGCGGAAGCCTGGACAGGGAGCGCCTACACACAGAACGGCACCTATGGATGGACAGCCACCGACACCGCAGGGAATAGCGAGTTTTCGCTAAAAACGCGCGTAAGCGGGACGTTTGCGGATCGCTTCGCGGTAGACAGCACGGGCAAGGTGAAAATCAGCGACGCCTACACGCTACCAGACAGCGACGGCACAAACGGGCAGGTGCTCACGACCAACGGAAGCGGCGCGCTGAGCTTTGCAGACGCAGCGGCGGGTGGCGCGAGCTCCCTTAACGAGCTCAGCGACGTAACCATCACAAGCCCCGCCGAAGGCCACACGCTTGTGTATGAGAGCGACGTAAGCAAGTTTGTAAACGAGCCTTTGCCTGTTTATAAAACGCAGCTCAGCTCAAGCGGGACGATCACGCTAGATAGACAGGGTGACTATTTTGTAACACTAGACGGGAGCACATCAGTCACAACAACCATCGCAGAATTGAGTTCAGCGACGGGTAGCCCGATCAATGGAACAATCACCTTTTATTCACGCGACGCCTTCACAAATTACATAGAGCTCACCAACGCAACAGCGTTTGACAACTATTTCGTGAGCCGTGACACTTCCATCTTTACGGATTCATCGCCTTACAGGCGCCTCAAGATCGAGAACGGTCAAAAGCTGCGCTTTCGCTTCGCAAACAGCCTCTTTTATCATATCGAGGACACACTAGGAGAGGCGAGCGACGTAAACCTAACAAGCCCAACTGACGGACAGGTGTTGAGCTACGACAGCGCGAGCTCAAAATGGATCAACGCAAACGCGAGCGGCGGCGGCGGCGTTCCTTCTGTAACTGTGAGCTCACCGAGCACAACACAGACGCTCAGCGCCCCAAGCACATCTGAAGAGGTCTACATATACACGCCAAGCGCGGCGATCAGCGTTAACCTGGTCGCCGCGGCGACCTGCGGCGCGGGCTTTCGCTACCATATCAAGAACAGAGGAAGCTTCACCCTCACCATAGACGCCAACAGCACCGAGACAATAGACGGAAGCCAAACTTACGCGCTAAGCATAGCGGAGAGCGCTGTGACGCTCGTCACCGACGGCTCAAATTGGTTCATCATTTAAAGAGGCTTGAGCGATGACCTATCTAGTGAAAAAAGAGCTCAGCGTTGTAATGATAGAGGCCACGCTTTCCAGCGCGCAGACAGCCTCACAAAATGATTATGTGCTCTTTGACACGCTCAGGGCCACGGGCTCACATGGCGTGAGCTTGAACAGCTCCACAGGCGCGATCACACTAGACACATCAAAGCACTATCACATTCAGGCTAGTGTAGACGTAGAGAGGGCAACGGCGACCGATTCATGGCGCTTTAACTTTGCAGACAGCAACGGCACAGAATTAACACCCGAACAAGGCGCCTTTGACGCGACACACGAACACCAAGCAAAAACCACATCAATAGGCGCCGCCTCGCCTACGAACACGATCATTTATCAGAGCACTCAACCACAAAGCGAAATCAGACTAAAAGCATTTACATTAGGAGCATCAAGCACAATCACTACAGACTTTAGCTTGTTGATTTTAGAAGTCACACCCCAAGACCATAACGACGCACCCGCGCTTTTCCACGCATGGAACAAAGACACCCGCGATCTGACGCTATGGACGGGGGGCACCTTTAGCCTAGACCGCTTCTCAAATTGCGGAGGATCTTTCAACACGATAGAGAATAAGCGTTCAATAGTATACGGAGAAATTAGAGCACACGCGGGCAACGGGCAAAGGATAGGCTACACCTTATATTTAAACAACACGACCACGGAAAAAGCAGAAGGCCCACAGGTGGGGAGTAATATACAAAGCTCGATTCTATTAGCCGACGATGGGGCGCATGGCGTCGTGGAGGGCGCGTGTTCGCTCAAAATGGGGGCGGCTGTCTCTACATATACAGACGGCGTGAGCGACTATGAAGAAACTCGAATCTTCGGAATCAGGATAGACCACACATGAGCCATCTCATCACGCGCGGTTTCTTACCGCTAAAATGTGACATCATCACACCCGATGACAAAAACGCCTCTGACTTTATGGTTTATCGAGTGCCTAGCTCTTTTAATACTGATATTTCGGTCACAGATAATAGCGACACAATCACGCTCTATTCAGGGAGCTCCTACTATTTAGAGGGCACCGTTCAGGCCGTCATGCCCTACGGGCGCATTTGGTACCAATTTTATGACAGCACCAACGCGACAAGCATCGGGCAAGAAGTCTACACGACAATGTGGAACAGCCCCGCAGTAAATCCCCGTATCTCGAGAAAGGTAGCTCGCGCCTTGATTTTAGATAGCGACATAAGCGGAGCAAGCCTTGATGTAAAATTAAAAATCAATCAAATAGAACAGCGCGCAGAATATACAACTCAAACAAATTGGACATTAAGCGCAAGCGGATATTTTAATACCACGTTCGGCACCCCATCCGTGCGAATTTGGCAACTACCGAGCTAGATATGATCAAGACCCACCGCCGCCAACTCGTAAGCGCTAAGAGCGTATGTATAGAGGCGCCTGACCTTCTCGCCATTATCGGCACGACAGGACACAGACCCGCCAAAGGTAAAGCAGAGCTCGACCCCGAGCGCCCCGCTCAAGAGGGTGAGGCGGGCTATGTTGATGTGCAGACATACCTGGCCGTATTAACGCAGGAGCTTCTCAAATGTCGTTCAGAATTAGCCTCAATAAAAAGACAGCTCTCACAGCCCTAGCGATAGGCGCCGTGCTCCTGTTTCTTTGGAGCGTGTATGCACAGCTCACCGAGGGCGCCGCGATAGCGGGCGCCATGCTCACAGCCTGGATAAGAGGGCGCCGCGCCGAGGCTCAGAGCACGGCAGACAACCACACCCAAGCGCAAGAGCTCAGCGAGGAGCTCAGCAAGCGCACAGAGGCCGAGAGCACAGAGGCCCACCGCGACGGCACAGAGGAGGCCCGAAAATGGTTAGATCGACCCTTTTAACAGCGGCGGCCTTTGGCCTATGGACACAGAGCACGGGCGAGCAGATCAAAGCCCCATGCCCACCGCGCGCGGCCTTTGAAGAGGGGCCCGTGCGCTTGCCTGAGAAATGCACCGCCCACGCGGCGGGCGTATGGATGAGCCCCGCAGGATGGACAGCGGGCGAGGCGCAACGCCGCGAGCTTGACGCGCGCGTAAGCGGGCTACAGCGCGAGCTAGAGGAGGCGAAGCGCCGAGCCGAGCGCGCCGAGACTAGACTAGAGCAGGCGCAAGGGCGTATGATTGAGGACTTGAGCACACTCAAAACAATATGCACCCCACCGCCCCCGCCTACTTGCCCAACATGGACGGCAAGACTGGAGGGCGCGCTTTTCAGCGCGGCGGCCTGCTCAGCTTACATGATAGGAAGCCAACGATGAACGACAACGACCGCCGACAGCTACGCGCAGACCTACTCGACGAGCTCGACAAGATAGAACTAAGCCCAAACGACCACCAAAGCGCGGCCGACGGGCTCCGCGTTGTCGCCCGAGCGCTTGAGGAATGGCGCCAACACATCGAGGAGCCACGCCGCCGCGTGACCGCTCACCCTATCTTAGACCGCTATATTAAGGGCGCGCTAGGGTGGGAATGGATAGACAGCTACCAGAATAGAAAGTTTGCCTGGTGCGGCGCCTTCGCGGCTCATTGTTGGATGGACACCACAAGCAACATGATCAGACAGCGGAGCTTTGCAAGCACCTACCGTTTACGAGAGTGGGCCAAAAACACCCCGCGAGAGATCGACCTAACCCGAGCCCGCGCGGGTGACTTGGTAATAGTGGGCAAGCGTAAAGCATGGGGCGACCACATCACCATTTTAGAGCGCATCGAAGGCGACACCTTATACACGATAGAGGGCAACGCTTTCGGAGAGCTCGCAGACGGGAGCCGAGGCGAGGGCGTAATAAGGCGACAGCGCGACGCCTCAGAGGTCGCCTTTATCTATCGCCCGCTTGAGGTAGACTTATGAGCCGCTTTAGCGACGAGAATATCGTAGAGGACACCCTAGAGAGCGCGGGGCTCTATAAGGCCCTTAAAAGCGCCTCAGAGGGCTCGAAAGCGTATGAGCTGAACCCTTACGACGTTGACACCCTCGCGAGCCAATACAGCACAATAGGAACAACGCACCAAGGAACACAGGGCGGGCTCAGCTATGACAGCTTACGACAGCTCGCAAGGGTGCCACTTATCAGCGCGATTATTCAAACGAGAATCAATCAGATCGCGGAGTTTGCGCGCCCACAGCCCGACCGCTACGCGGCGGGCTTTGTGATCAGGCCGAAGAATCAAGACGAAGAGCTAGACGAGCACACCCGCGATCAAATCAACTACCTCCAGGAATGGCTCTTGACTTGTGGAGCGCAAGAGGTAAGCGGCTTCCAAACGTTTGAAAGCTTCCTTCGACAGCTCACGCGCGATTCACTTGTGTTCGATCAAGCGTGTTTTGAGATCATCTACGCAAACGGGCGCCCCGTCGCTTTTAAGCCAGTAGACAGCGCCACAATCAGGCGCACAGCTCCAAGCGAGGAGGAGCGGAAGAGCGGGCGCCGTAACTCAACCCGCTCCGCTTATTGTCAGGTCATCGAGGGCCGCGTCGTCGCAGAGTTTCAAGCGCGCGAAATGGCTTGGGGGATCAGGCGGCCACGCTCAGAGCTCAGCGCCCGCGGCTATGGCTTCCCTGAGCTCGAAGAGGCACAGGCGACCGCCGTCGACATCATGCACAGCAAAGCCTACAACAGCGCAAACTTCACGCACGGGCTACATTTAAGCGGTATCCTAGCGATCAAGAGCAAGATGAGCCCAGCGCTCTTTAGGGCTTTCAGGCGTGAGTTCTATTCGATGCTACAGGGCCCGAACGGCGCCAAGAAAACGCCGATCATACAGCTTGACCCCGAGAGTAAAGAGGACGTTTCGAGCGTAAGCTTGAGCAACAGCAATCGAGACATGGAGTTTTCTTCGTGGCTCAATTTTCTGATTAAAGAGGTTTGTGCGCTGTATCAAATGGACCCCGCCGAGCTTGGCTACTTGTTCGGGAACGAGGGCCAAAGCTCGAGCCTGAACCAGAGCGGCCCGAATGAGCGTATTTTACACAGCCGAGAAAAGGGGCTCAGGCCGCTGCTCAGAGCTATAGAGACTTGGCTTAATAGGTGGCTTATTCAGCCCATCGCGCCACACTTGGAGCTCTCTTTTGTGGGCATCGAGAGCGAGAGCGAAGAGCGCCGCATCAAAGCGACCAAGGACAAAGTAAGCAGCTTTATCACCATCAACGAGGCGCGCCAAGCGTTCGACCTTCCACCGCTCGAGAAGGGCGGCGACATAGTGCTAAATCAGGTCTTTGTGACGGCATCAATGGGCCAAGATGGAGCAGAGGGCGAAGTAGACGATTCAGAGCTAGGAGAGACAGGCGCCGAGGACGGCGGCGGCTTAAATCGCTTCTTCGGTAAGAGCGCAGAAATCTTAGAGCTTGACGAGTTATTTTAGATAGAGCCTTGAGCACGGCGCCCGCCCGCGGTAGGCTGAAACCCTTTTCACCGACCGCATGAGAGGGGGGCGCCGTGAGCCTCATAAGCGAGTATGTATTCAAGGCCAAATACGCGCGATTTAACGCGCAAGAGCAACGACGCGAGACATGGAGCGAGGCCGTCGCCCGTTATATTGAGATGCACCGCCGCCGCTACCCTGACGAGCAAGCACAGCTTGACGAGCTCCAAGAGGCGCTAGAGCGTCGCGAGATTCTACCGAGCATGAGAGGGCTTCAATTCGGTGGCGCGGCCATTGAAGAAAAAAACATGAGGCTCTACAACTGCACCACATCACACGCAGACCGCCCGCGATTCTTTGCAGAAGCGCTTTGGCTACTGCTCGCAGGCTCAGGCGTTGGCTTCTCTGTACAGCGCCACCACACCGCGCGGCTACCTAAGATCGAAGCGCCCGAAGAATCGACCGTTTACTTTGTTCAAGATTCTATCGAGGGATGGGCCGACGCGACACACGCGCTCATGTGCGCCTATATGGAGGGGGAGCCCCTGCCCATCTTCGACTTCACGCTTATCCGACCCGAGGGCGCACCGCTTAGACACGGCGGCCACGCTCCAGGCTCTCGCCCGCTCGAGCAAGCGCTAGACGGCATAGAAAACATCTTAAAAAGCGCCGTAGGTAGGCGCCTTGAGCCCGTCGAGGTTTTCGACTGTACGATGTACCTAGCAGACTGCACCCGAACAGCAGGGACACGCCGTAGCGCCACGATAGCGCTCTTTGACGCGAACGACGAAGCCATGTTGAGCGCCAAGAGCTCGCCTAATTGGTATGAGACACACCCGCAACGGGCGCGCGCAAATATCAGCGCCGTCATAACACCCGACACCCCGCGCGAGACATTCGAGCGTATCTTTGGCTATACGCGCAGCTATGGGGAGCCTGGCGTGTTGTTCCTAGACAGCCCCGAGTGGAGCGTAAACCCATGCGCGGAAATTATCATGTGCCCTCTCTACATCACCAAGCCAAACGGCGAGCCCTTGGAGCGATACACGACTTATTTACTCGACCCCGCGCGCCGCGCCGCGCTTGAGATGGAGGGCTACAAGTTTAAAAGCGGATGGAGCGCTTGCAACCTCTCGACCGTAAACGTAGGAAGCACAGACACACCCGAGGAGCTCAACCGCCGCGCGAAACTAGCGGCGCGCCTGGGCACATATCAAGCGGGCTATACGCAGGCGGGCTATTTAGGCGAGATCACGCGCTTGATCATGGAGCGAGAAGCGCTTTTAGGTGTGAGTTTGTGCGGTATGGCAGAGCGCCCCGAGCTCACCACCCACCCCGAAACACTCGAAGCAGCCGCGCGGGCCGCCGTAGCAGAGAATAAAGAGACGGCCGCCCGTATCGGGATCAGACAGAGCTCAAGAGTGACAACCATCAAGCCCGAGGGTACCGCTTCACTAGTGCTAGACACATCGAGCGGCATCCACCCCGCACACGGGCGCCAATATATCAGACGCATCCAAGCAGCAGCACATGAGCCCGTGTTTCAGGCGTTCCAAGCAGCCAACCCCGAGAGCGTTGAACCTTCGGCATGGGGCGCAGATTATTGCGCTCTTTTCGCCCTCGAGAGCGAGGGCACAACCCGCGACGAGCTCAGCGCCTTAGAGCTCCTTGACCGCGCCCGCCTAGCGCTCAAGTCATGGGTCAAGACGGGCACCGCGAGGCCCTCGCGCTTGATAGGCGCAAACCATAACGTGAGCCTCACAGTAAGCGTGAAGCCCGAAGAGTGGGAAGATGTAGAGGCGTATCTATGGACACACCGCGACGAGCTCAGAGGCGTGAGCTTGTTATCTTACTCTGGCGATTATGACTACCCACAGCCGCCGCTTCAAAGCGTGAGCGCAGAAGGCGAGAGCGACGCAGAGCGCGCCGCGTGGGAGACATGGCAAAAGCTCAAAAGCACCGCCGAGCCCGTAGACTATGACAGCATCATAGAGCACAATGACACGACGCAACCACTAGAGACGGCAGCTTGTGCGGGTGGTATGTGCGAGCTCAAATGAGGCCCTAAAATGAGACAACCCCCGACCATAGACCGCCCCCCGCTATGGGAGGGGCTACAATTCGAGGAGATCGAGCGCCCCAACAACGCGCGCGAGCTCCAAGAGCTACGTTTTACCCGAGCGCTAGGCTACCCATCAGCCGCCGCCCGAGCGCTTGACCTGCTCAAGCAAGCGGGCGCGGCGCGCTCAGGAGGACGCCCCCTGGCAGAGCATGAGGGCGAGCGCCTCGCGCGCTTAATCGCCCGCCTTACAGATTTATGGGCCTCATGGACAGACACAGAGCGCGCAACCTTTAGCGACCGCTACCTAGACCACAGCAAGCAACCAAACAGCGCGCGCCCGACCACATCGAGACACACCACCACCTACAACCAAACACCGCGCGAGCTCGCGCGCTTGCCCTTCACCCCGCACCTATACCAAGCGCGCGCGGTACACTTCGCGCTAGAGAGCCCGCGCTGTTTATTGGCGCTCGAAATGGGGCTAGGTAAGACGCTCATAGCGTTGATTGCGTACCATGCCATGAGAGACAGGCGAGAGCTTCAACGGGCGATCATCAGCGCCCCCAAATCAGCGCACAGCTCATGGGCCGAGCATCTCGCCTACAGCGACGCGCCAAGCGTAACCTTGACGGCCGCGGCCCCCGCGAAACGAGAACAGGCATATAAAGCGCTATGGGAAGGCGCCTTGAGCGCCGTCGTAGTCACACCGCAGACGCTCGCCCGTGATTATGGTTACTTCAAGAAGATACTCACCGCGCACCCCACGCTCTTGATCGCTGACGAGGTACACAAAGCCAAGGCCCTCGACAGCCAAATAGGGAGGGCCTTCGAGGCGCTTAGCGAGCGCGCCGCGCGCGTGATAGGGCTAACAGGCACACCCGCGCCAACACATATAGATGACTTTTATTACATCGTAGACAGGATAGCCCCCAACACCTTGGGCGATTTACAAGAGTTTAGCGACCGCTACACCTACAAGCTCTTTGATCAATGGAGCTCAAGCACGGGCGCCACATATCGAGCGGGCGCCGTAAGGCCCGACCGCCTCGCGGAGCTCTACGACCGCCTCGAGCCCGTCGCCTTTATCCGCACCACGGCAGACCCAGACGCCGCGGGCGCGACCTTACCCCCGCGTATAGACCTCGCGCCCTATATCCCAATGGATGACAAACAGCGGGCAATCTTGGAGGCCCTCGCGAGACAACAACGCGCGCGAGAGCTCCACCCGCAGGCATACGAAGCCGCGCTAAGAGGCGAGGGCGGCGAGCTCGAGCAGATAGCCGCCGAAGGCGCCACAGCCACAGCTCAAGCGCTAGGGATCAGAATCGAGCAACTAGGCATCACACCCGCGATCTTTTCACCTACCTTCGGGGCGCGTTATCCCGATTATGAGGCGCCCAAGGTGCGAATGATTGCTAACGCCACGATCAGCCACCTGAAAGAACACCCATCGAGCGCCGCTGTGATCTTTTGTGAATACACGGCAGGGCTAGAGGCTATGAGACAGGCACTAGAGCGCCGAGGGCTCACAGCGCAAGACCTCGCGACATACCAGGGGAGCACAAGCCCCAAGCAACGGCGCAAGCTCACAAAGGCGCTCAACGAGGGCGGGCTAAAGGTGCTTTTAGGACAAACCAAAGCACTAGAGACAGGCGCCAACCTACAAGCCCGCGCGACTTTCGTCGCCCACCTCTCGACACCTTGGAGCCCCGACACCCTAGCGCAGAGCACGGCAAGGGTATACCGCCAAGGACAACGCCACCGCGTGACCGTGCTCAGGCCCTCGAGCTCAGCACTTGAAGAGGCCAAAAACCGCGCGCTCACTCGTAAGATATTAAACGCCGCACAGCTCACGGGCGCGCTCACGACAGCAGACGCCGCAATCATGGACACAACAGCAGACCCGCGAGTGAGAAAAGCACAGAACGAGCTACTTGAGCGCGGCGCCTATAGCTATGGTATAATAAGCGCACTTACAGGCGCCGATTTTAGGGGGATGAGATGAAGAACAGGCTAAGGCTAACGGGCCCCCGCGCCGATCTGAGCGAGCCCGCGACACAGTTAGAGATTTATCGACAACTACAGAGCCAAGAGGGCCGCGCGCGCCGCGAGATCAAGATAGGCGAGCAGATTAACGGCTATGTGATTATGGAGCCCCGCGGGCCGATCACGCCCGTTATAGACCTAATCAAAGCGCGCACGGCGCCACCGAGAGGCGGAGAGCTCGCAGTCATAGACGATCTAAAATCGGACATGATGAAAGCCTATGACCGCCGAGCCGACGCGCTAGGCTTAGAGCTCGCGGCGCTCTTAGAGGTTGAGGAACTCGAGAAGAGTAAACAGACCTTCAAGCCACCAAAGGCCGCCCAGGCAGCAGCCAAGCGCGGGCTAGAACTCAGGGCCAAGTACAAGCGCGGCGGGCTCTCGACACGCGAGGCGGGCGAGCAGGGCATAGGTTCAGGCGTACAGAGAGCCGTAAACCTAGCGAGAGGCGACGCGCTCGATTTAGACACGCTGAAAATGATGCGAGGTTTCTTCGCTCGCCATAAGCGACACAAGGACAACCGCAACGAAAAGGGCGAGCCCGCGGCGGGCATGATCGCCTGGCTTTTATGGGGAGGCGACCCCGCGCGCGCTTGGGTAAATCAGACGCTTGACGCACTAGAGGACACAGACAAATGAGCTTATTCTTAGACCTATTCAAAGGCCGTACTCAAAAGTACATCAAGCGCATCCCCAAAGCGGGCGGCGGGTATCGCTACATCTATAAAGAGCACCACAAGGGAGGCGTAGGAGCTCAAGAGCACATGAAGGAAGGCGCCGCGTTTAAGCTGACCTTCGGAGGGCAAGAGGGCCACTTTCACATAGTAAAGGCTCAGGGCGACAAGATCACGGTCAAACATGATGAGCTACACGGGCCTGATCATAAGGGCGTCGAGATGACAAAGGCCGAGCTGAGCGCGCTCCTGACACGCGAGCACCGCCCTGCACTAGAGGCAGACGCCAAGAAGAAGCGCGAGCGTGTGGAGCGTATGAAGCGCGAGACACCGCGCCACATAGGGCTAAAGCGAGCTGAGCGACTCGCGAAAGAGGCAGAAGCGCGCTTAGGTGAGGAGCGCAAGCCCCAAAGATCTGCGGGCTACGCCTCAGACGAATTAGGTCAAAGCAATTATGAAAAACATGGCGGCCTACTTGACCAAGCAGCCGAGCGCGCAGGCGTTCCCGTTTCAAGAAACAACGTCGGACGGTCAGTTGACGGGCGAATTGTCAGGGATAGTACACCGCAAGTCTCCATTGATAGCCCCGCAGGTGTACGCAAAATCTTAAAAGATATAACGCGCGCACAAGTCCAATTTATACAGAACCGCGCCATAGAATGGCTCGCCGCTAACTCAGGAGACAGCCCCGCAGAAATACGGGAACACATAGAGCATATAGCGGGAACAAACCAAGCGCGCGCGGCGCAAAAGTACAAAGACGCGGCGGCTGCGCTCTCTGAGGTTGCGAGTTTTACAAAAGACAACCGCGGGCGAGCAGACAAACAACAAGGCACGATCAAAGCACTCGAGATTATCGCCGAAGCGCGCAAGATAGGAAAGCAACCAACCACACCCGCGCCCGCGCCCGATCAGATCAAACGCGACCTAGAGCCCAAGACTAGCGCGGAGCTCGCGCGCGTGTTCGAGTCCGAGCTGAAAAGAGTAGGGTTTAAGGGCGTTAAAACATGGATCAAGAACGAGGGAACACCCCGAGAAATCGCAAGAATCTATGTTCAAGGCGAGCAGAGAGGCAGAAGAGGACAAGGCTATATTGACCTACCTATGAGCGCCGATGCGCTCCCGAGCGGCGGCGCCCTGTTCGCGGATGCTTTTAAGCACCCGATGATAGACCTAAGAAACCTCCCGCGCTTAACACCGCCACAGGTGGAGGCTCTCATCCAAGCTCAGGCCCGCTTATCTCTGCGCTTAAAGGGCAAGAGCCAAATCATAGCAGACCCGACGGATAACAGGCTGATCAAGCTCATGCTCGACTATACACAGCGAGCGACAGCCACCCCGCAAGAGCTCACAAATCTGATCAAGCAAACAGCTGACATGAAACAGATCAGCCGAGACAGCTTAAACAGGAACCAAACGCTTGAGCATATCAGCGCAGGGCTAAGCCGAGAGTTCGTTTCTCGACCCGAGACACCTACACCCGCACCAACGCCAGCACCCACACCAACGCCCGCGCCCGACAACTTCGAGACAATGCCCGAGGGCGAGCGCATCGCCAACAAAGCCCGCGAGGCAATCGAGCGAGTTAAGGCGCACATCAACGAGCTCAGAGATCAGCACAGCGTCAGCCTATCAGAAGATGAGGCGCTCGAGATCGACGAGCGGATACTAGATGCACAGCTCACACTCAGGAAGCTCGAGCGCGAGGAGCTCAAAGCGCGCCGCGCCGCCGCTAAAGAGCAGGCGCCCAAAGCTCAGCCCATCGAGCCCCCTAAGCCTGAGCCCGTTAAGGTAGCGCCCGCGCCCGCGCCGAAGCCCATTAAGGTAGCGCCCGCGCCTGAGCCCGTATATGCACACGCTCAAAACACGCGAAGAATAGTAGACCGCGCGCTTTCCTCAAAGCCGACAGGCGTCGATCTTAACGACGCCCGCGCCGTGCTCCCCAACATAGGCGATCTAAAGCTCATGCTCTCCGAAAAGGAGAGGCTCAAGCGCGCTAAGACGGAGCTCGCCAGGGAGTTCAACCGCCCTAACTTTCTTGGGCATTTTAACCCCGACGGAGATATTGACCGAGCGCTAGATCACTACCTTAATGGGCCTTATGTAGAGATAGAACAAAAGCGCCTAAGAGACATAGAAAAGGGCTTCAAGATCGCTTTAAGGGACGCCCGAGGCGAGGATCTAAAGCAAGTCAAAGAAGAGATCAGACGCTTTTGGCGCGAATGGGGAGGCGCCTATGTGCGCTTACACGGCGAGCTCGTCACAGAGCGCACACAAGGCGAGGCGCTCAGGAAAATTAGGCCCCTGATCCAAGAGGGCGCCTTGACACCTCAGATCAACCAGATGCTTGATCGACTCGAGGATATTATTGATCAGAAACCCGTTACGAGTAACGACCCCGCACGTTGGATCTTCTTTCAGGAAACCAACAAGGCGACAAGAGACAACCCGCGGCAGACCTTCCGCGAGTATCTAGCAGAGACAGCGCCCGAGGCCACAACCCCCACACAGGAAGAAGCGCCCAAGACCCCCCGCGAGCAGCTCATAGAGACAGCGCGCGAGGCCACGGCGCCCGCTCCCGAGCCCGCACCCGCACAGGAAGAAGCGCCTGAAATGGTGGCGTTTGTAGAGCAGGCCCTTCGAGACAGTATAGGTAAGATGAGGCCCGCGCGAATCATCCAAAGGGGCGAGAAAATCACAAACCCCGCCACCTACGACAACATAGAGACGCGCTACTTCTTCGCCGTCGCGTCTGCTAAATTAGGCCGCCAATTTGTTGACCTTGGATCACGATTGGACACCCCCGAAACACGGCAAGCTATAACGGACATTTATCGGGCCACTCATACAAAGGGCGCCAACGCGGAACAAGCAAAGGCCCAAGCTTACCCGCTCATTTTAGAGCAGATCATAAACACGCTTGAGGGCTTTGATCTAAAAACATGGTTCCAAACCGAGCCCGAAAGCCTAGCGAAGATAGAGCGCCGTATCGAGACACTCAAGCAGCTCAAAGCAAAGGCTCAAACCCCCCGCGAGGCCACGGCGCCCGCGCCTGAGCCCGTGCAAGAGCAACAACCCGCGCCCGATAACTTCGAGACAATGCCGAAAGACGAGTTTCTTGAGCACCCACAAGTGAAAGGAATAATAGGCGGCGAGCGTGGCGAGGTTTTCCGCGCACTAAATGCGGCACCGAGAGAGATCACCGTGAGGCTCCATCAGATAGTGCTAGACAACTACAAAGAGCATAAAACAACAGGCTTTCCCGAAGATACCACGGTCGCAATCTTACAAGCATACAAACACCCCGAGGAAATGGCGGCCAAGGATAAAAAGCTCAAAGAGCGACAAGCCGCGCTCGCGGGCCTAGATGAGCGGCTACCCCTAGCAGGGATTAAGGCGAGCGATCTTTCACTAGCAGACGCCCAGGCTTCTTACCGCGGCGTTTCTTGGAGCGGTAAAGAGCGAGGAGAGCAAGAGCTCCTTGAGTTTAAAGACATCTTAGACCGACTAGAAGAGACAGGACGCCAATATATCGAGGCGGGCGCACATGAGGGCGACGTTTCAAGCGTAATCTCTTACCACGCTCAGAAGATACTAGACGCCAAGCGCGCACAGATCGCCGCGCGAGGCCGTACCATGAGCGCCATGATAACAGGCCGCGGAAACTTCCCCGTCAGAAGCCAAAAAAAGAAGATGGACACCTACGACAAGCGCCTAAGCGAGTTTGTGGCCGCCGTGGACAAGGCGAAAAAACAGCTCAAGAAGCTAGACCCCAACAGCAGACACGCGCAACGCATCGAGCAGGGAAGCGGCGTTGACGCATACCAGGCGAAGCTAGATAAGCTCGTCGCACTACAAGCCGAATACAAGAAGCTAAGAGCCAAAGCGCGCAAAGAAGGCAAAGAGCCCGAGCTTGTCATCCCTCAATATCTGCTCACAAATAACAACGCCCAAATCAAGCGAGTGAGAGAGCAGATCGAGAACGAAAAGCAAAGAGAGCAACAGCTAGATACCGCCGACAAGCTCAAGGACTACACAATGCCTGACGGCAACGAGCTACAAGTGGACAGAGATCAAAAGGACAACCGCCTAAAGCTCCACTTTTGGGAAAAACCCGACAAGGACACCATCGCCAAACTCAAGAGGAGCGGCTATAAATGGAGCCGCTATAATGAAGCATGGCAGAGACAGCTCACAACGAACGCACTCAAAGAGCTCCCTTCACTCTTAAACAATCTAGGCGCCGTAGAGGCGATAGAAGAGGCCGACGCGTAGCTGCCCAACCCGAAACACACACAGGAGCCCCCTGCATGAGCCCGTTAAACCTATTCAAAGGCCGTACTCAAAAGTATATCAAGCGCATCCCCAAAGCGGGCGGCGGGTATCGCTACATCTATAAAGAGCACCACAAGGGAGGCGTGGGCGCCGTGGAGCACATGAAGGAAGGCGCCGCTTTTAAGCTGACCTTCGGAGGACAAGAGGGCCACTTTCACATCATAGCCACCCAGGGCGACAAGATCACGGTCAAGCATGATGAGCTACACGGGCCCGATCATAAGGGCGTCGAGATGACAAAGGCTGAGCTGAGCGAGCTCTTGACGCGAGAGCACCGCCCCGCGCTAGAAGCCGACGCTAAGAAAAAGCGCGAGCGGGTAGAGCGCATGAAGCGCGAGACACCCCGCCACATAGGGCTAAAGCAGGCTGAGCGCCAAGCGAAAGAGGCTGAAGCCCGCTTAGGTGAGGAGCGCCCCGACAACTTCGAGACAATGCCTGAGAGTGAAGGCGAGAGCCCGACAAGCCCCGCGCAGAGCGTCGAGGACATAGACGCACAGCTAGAGGCGAACGAGCCTAAGCTAAGCGAGCTCAGCAATCTTCAATTTAGACTCAAGCAAGCGCGCAAGGCCCCGCCACCAAAAGCAGGCAAACGAGCCAAGCCCCCCGAGGACTTATTCAGCGGGCTAGGAGCAAGCCGCGAGGCCGCCGTAAAGCAGGGCTTTCAGCTCAGGAAACCCACCGAGGCAGAGGCCCGCTTGATCGAAGAGCAGCAAGCGATCTTTGACGCGCCCCCAGACGCTAAGCCTAAGCCCTCGCCCGAGCTCGCGGCGATACGCGACCAATATCGCGAAGCTTTCCCCGAAGGGCCCGCAAAGCCCTTTAAAGAGCTCTTTATGACGGGAGTGATTCTTGAGCCGTACACGCTAAAGCACACACAAGCCACCCGCGCCGACATAGACACGGGAAAACTAGCAGAGCGTCTTTCTCGTTGGGAAGGGCGAAGCGCAAAGCGCGCCCAAAAAGAGGCCGCTGAGATCAGAGCGCTCTATATAGACAAAATGAGAGAAATAGAGCTCTACGCCGCCGACGCTTTAGAGCACAGCACCACAGACGAGCAACGCGCCGAGATAAATAAATTAATCCAAGGAGCGAGAACAAAAGCCCGAGACTATATCGAGCGCTTTACAAGTGGCCGTGAGGAGGGTAAGCGCAACAACGCCGACAATCTACAAGCCTTCCTGAAAGTAGACCTGAACATCACCCGCGCGCTCAGAGAGCTTAGGAGCAAGCACCTTGAGCAGTCAAGCAAGGAAGCCCAACGCCAAGAGCGGGCGATCTTAGACCAAAACGCCGAGCTCAGAGATCGAAAGGACGAGATCGAGGCACAAGCGCGCCAACCCGCGCCCGACAACTTCGAGACAATGCCTGAGAGCGATGACTACACACAGCAAGGTGTCGCGCTCAGCTCAAAGGCCCGCGCGGAGCTCGCGAGGGCAACGGGCGCCGCTATGCGGGCGGGCGACCGCGATAAGGTGAGAGAGCTCACCGAGCGCGCCGACCGCGACAACGTACACACGGGCGATGAAAAGATAGACGCGCTCTTTAACTTTTACTTTGTGGAGGGCACACGCAAAGACCTACCAGACGGCGGCCGCACAGTAGAGCACTCAGGGCGCCTTAATGGAGCAGATGAGCAAGCCCTAGAGGACGCAGTTAAGCGCGGCGTTTTAAACGTACAGACAGCGCCAAACGGCGCAAAGGTCTACAGCCTGAGCGGCGAGCGCGCGGCCCGCTCCCTAGACAGCAATATGACCTTGGTCACAAACAAAGGCGCGTACACCTTCAACTATGCCGATTTTAGCGCGCCAAACGCGCATGAGGGCTACCCACCCGAACAGCTCGCAGAGGACTTGATTAAAGAAAATGATGACCTACCGCCGCCGAAAGACCCCGCGCGAGTCAACGCGATACTTGACGAGCTCAAGGGCTTGATCAAGGAAAACCCCGCACTAGCTAAAGATCCCCGTATCGCGGCGCTCTTAGGAACACCCGAAGGGAAAGAGCCGCCTAAGCGCGAAGGGCGCGAGGCCACGCTATTTGTGACAGGGATCGCGGGCTTAGACCCTAACCAAAAAGCGCGCTATAAGCTCATTGAAGCGGGCGATGCTATCGCCTCACATGACCCGATAGCCTTCTCAAAGCGCCGCGACTACCCCGAAGGCGTACAAGAGCGCGCATACCACAGCGCCAAAAACGAGCAGCTCAAGGTGATAGCCAACGCGGGCGCAAAGTTTAACCCAGCATACCTTGTGAACACGAACCCCGACGCCACCAACGGCCCGCCCATCCTCACACCCGAGGGCCACGCGCTAGGTGGAAACTCGCGCGTGATGAGCTTACAGCGTGTTTATAATCAAAACCCCGAAGGGGCTAAGCGGTATAAAGAGGAGCTCAAAGCACAGGCCGCCTCTTTCGGCTTCACCGCCGAGGACATCGACGCGCTAGAGGCGCCCATGCTCGTCAGAGTGTACGACCCACAAGACGACAGCACCGAGGAGCTCAGGAAGCTAGTCAGAGCGATGAACGAGAGCAAAACGGCGGGCATGGAGGGCCGCACCGAGGGCCGCGCGCTCGCCTCAAAGCTCAGCGACAACACGCTAAAGACGATTAAGCGGGTGCTAGACAAAGCCCCGAAAGACTACAGCCTAAACAGATTCTTGACCAAGCCCTCAAAAGGCTTAGACGAGCTTGTGGGCGCCCTCTTCCGTGATGGGATCATTACACCTGAGAGCGCGCCTAAGCTCTTGAGGGTATCAGACGGCACACTAAACCCACAGGGCCGCGACCTTGTTCAGAAAATCTTAGTGGGGCACGTTGTGAGAGATGATCGCATTTTAGCGGCGCTTGACTACCAGACTTATGAAAACTTAACCGTCGTGCTAGGCAAGCTCGCGGCGGCAGGGCTCAACGAGACACAGCGCAGCGCGCTAGAGGACGCTGTGGCGCTCTATAACTACGCCACCCAAAAAGACACGCTCAAAGCCCGCGACAGCCTGAAAGAGCGCGATGATGCTATGAGATTCATCTTAGAAGAGGAGCAAGAGCTGTTCAGCGGAGCGAGCGCCGAGGGCCTCGACATGGAAGGGCTCAAGAGCCGTACCCTAGCCAACCCGCTCGCGCGCGGATTTCTACAAATGATGGTACTCGCGCCAAGCTCGAAAAAGCTAGAAAACGCCTTCGACAGCTTCATCGAGCTCACAGAGAAGAAAGAGCAAATAGATATGTTCGCCGCGGGCCCTATGGAGTACGAAACCGCAATCAATCAGCTGATCAAAGAGCTAGGCGACAAAGAAAAGCTAGATGTGCGCCCGTATGGACAGACTAAAAAGAGCATCGACCTAGAAACAGCGCTCTTTAAGCACCTACTTCGCAAGGCCCGAGCCCGTGCCCTATCCTAACGAACACGCCGCCCGACAACTTGAGCCCGAAGGCTTCGCGCGCTATAGCTCGCAAGACATAGCCGAGGGCTTACGCTTGATCTTTGGTATAACACCAGGCGGAGAGCTCAAGCTACAATCCATCCGAGCAGATCGAGCCCGTTTCACACCCGCGCAGTTTAAAGCATGGCTCAAGCGCCGAGGCTATCAAGCCGACATAGAACCCGCCACAGGAAGAGGCCCCCGTGCTAGTGACTGAAGCCCAAGCAATCACAAGCGAGGCAATCCGCGACCACTTCGACGCGCTCAGCGTGGAGCTCTTAGGCGCCCGCGCCGCAGGGCTACCCCGCGAGCGTATCGAGGAGCTCATTCAGCGAGGGCGCTTGAGCATAGACGCGCTCACAGGGCTAGACATGGGCGACCTATCCGAGCCCCTCAACCCTGTACTCTTCATGCGACTACTAGGCACCCCATACGCGGAGGCAGACCCGCAGACCCGCGCACAAATGAGAACATGGGCGCTTGATAAATGGGCGCGCGAGCTCCAAAGCCCGCTGAGCGCCCGCATAGAGCAAGACACGGGCGCCATAGACACGACCCCGCCACCGTTCAGCATAGACCGCCCGCCACCACCCGAGGAAACGAGCTACACACCGACCCCGCGCCCGTTCCCCTCTTGGCTCAATCAAGCAGAGCAAGCGGGCCTTGTTAGCGCGTATGAGCACACGGGCCGCTTTATCAGAGGGCTAGGAAACACCCTCATAGACGAAGCGCGCGGGATCATAGCGGAAGAATGGGCAGGCGAGAGGCTACTAGCCACACCCGACCCCGCCAGACGAGACGAAGCGCTCAAGATACTACGCGAGGAAATAGCCACAGCCACCCTCACCCGAGACACGGCCCAAACCGCCGCCCGACGTATTAGACAGAGAACAGGCGACCTCGCCCGCAACTTTGAGCGGATAGCCGAGACAGAACTACAGGCGGCACATAACGACGGGATGCTTTATCAGGCGGCCTACCTTGACGGCGACGAGGCCCGCGTGGCTCGTATCCCCGAGAGCGCCGCTTGTCGCCATTGTTTGAGGCTCTTTATAGGCCCCGAAGGCCGCCCCGTTATCTTCAAGATTGACGAGCTCGCCGCCAACGGCACCAACGTAGGACGCAAGGCGGCCGACTATCTACCCACCGCTTATCCCCTGCATCCAAATTGCCGCTGTGATACTATACCCATCAGAGCAGGACAGGCCGCGACCCGCGAGGGCCGCTTGATAAAGGAGCCCGTATGAGGACACTAGGCCGCTTTAATCTCGTCAAAGCAGAGGCAAACCCCGACCAACCAAACACCGCGCGCATCCAGGGCGTTATCTCTACAGATGACACCGACCTCCAAGGGGAGAGCGTCGCGCAAGGCGGGCTTGACTTCGACTACTTCCTTAAAAAAGGGTGGCTCAACTACGATCACAAGGCAGGGATCGAGAACATTCTAGGCTATCCGCTCAAAGTAGAGCGCAACGGGAACAAGACACATTTAACGGGCGTCTTGTTGCTAGATAAACCGCTGGCGCGCGAGATATACGACACCGCGCAGAGCCTCGCCAAAGCAGGCGCCCCGCGCTCGCTAGGCTTTAGCGTAGAGGGCCACGTTATCGAGCGCGACCGCAACGACCCCAAACGCATCACCCGCGCGAAGGTCATAAACGTCGCAATCACCCCAAGCCCGATCAACCCGCAAACACAGCTCGAGCTCCTCAAGAGCCTGGTGGGCTACCAAACACCAAGCGCCACGGGCCCAGGGCTCGCGGCTCTCGTACCCCAACAACTAGACCCCGTTTTAAGCTCAGCAGACAGCCGCGCTCTGAATGGCTTGTATGATGAACGGCTCGCTAGTACAATAAAGGGGCTTTATGCACAATTCCCGAGCGTCGATCTCAAGGACATACTTGACGCCGCCCACACCATCACACAGCAAACAGGAGAGGCCCGCCAATGAATCGCGCCGACCTTATTGATATGCTCATGGACGCGGGCGTAAGTCTCGCAGACGCGGAGCGCCGCGCAGATGAGCAAATGAATGACCTAAACCAACGCGAGACGCTCGCTAAGAGCCTCGATGCGCTCAACGAGATCGCAGAGCGCCAGGCAGAGGCCGAGGCCCTCGAGGCCGCGCGCATCGCAGAGGCTCACGCCGACGGCGAGGCGTCTTTCGCGGAGCTCATCGCCCCCGCGCTCGACGCTATGCTCTCAGAGACACGCGCACAAAATGAGGCTCTCTGTAAGGGCCTCACGGGCGCGCTCGAGCTTCTCAAGGGCCTCAAGAGCGAGCTCAAGGAGCTCAAGGCCCGCCCCGTCGCACAGCCTACGGCGCAGCCTCTCGCGAAGAGCGTTGACTATATCCCCGCACCAAGCGAGGCAGCGCCAACCTCCGACGCGCGCGACGAGTTAATCAAAGCCCTCACCTCACCATCTAACAGCGAGCGCGCTTCTGAGATGCTTCAGGCCGCCGCACTACTCGAGAGCGGCGCAAACCCCGCAGACATTCGGGCCCGTTTCGGCCTTTAATTAGGAGAAAGCAAAAGCATATGAACACGCAAGCACTCGTCAATGAGCTCAAGAAGGGCTCCGTAGGCTATCAGACTCCACTCGTCCCACAGGGCGGCTCACAGGTGGCCTCTAACCTCTCGCCACTCGTCCCGCAGCAGCTCGAGGCGACTCTTTCAACCGCGACCTCAAGCATGGCTGATCTCAAGCTATGGCCTATGATGCAAAAGGTCATGGCTCAGAATACCGTGGTTGAGTTTAATCGCGTCCTGAGCCACGGCGCCGAGCACTCTCCCTTTATCGGTGAGGGTGGCTTAGCTCCGCTCAACCGTGCGACCTACGAGAAGGTGGCCACTCAGATCAAGTACCTCGCAGAGCGCCGCGAGATTACCGACCAGGCTAATCTTGTCACCCTCAACGGCCCAAGCCCTGACGCGCTCGCAGAGGAGACAACCCGCGGCACCGAGGCGCTTTTACGCCGCGTGGAAAAAGAGCTCTTCCACGGTGACAGCTCAGTCAATGATAACGCATGGGACGGGATCATCAAGCAGATCAAGGACGGCGGCAACACCTCCGACCTTCGCGGTAAGGCTGTCACGCCTGACTATCTCCAAGAGGTCTTAGGCTCACTCTACAGCGCGCCGTTCTATGGCATGGCGTCACATATCCTTGTGACTCCCCGCGTCCTCTCTGAGCTCATCAAGCAGACCGTCTCATACGGGCGCCATGATCAGATCATGCTGAACAACGGCCGCGTAGACTTCGGCTCTAATCAGATCAGCATCAGCTCGCCTTATGGTATGGTTCCCGTCGTGGCTTGCCCCTTCATGGAGCGCCATGACCGCGTGGCACCCGCGGCGGCATCAAGCGCCGTCTACGAGGGCTCTGTCGTTACTCCAACCATCAGCGTCGCGGCGGCGGCGGGACAGAACGCGGCTTCTAAGTTCGTCGCGGCTGACGCGGGCGTCTACACCTACCGAATCGTTCCAGTCGGCCCGAACGGCGTGGGCGTTCCTGTAGACACCGTGGGCGTATCCGTTGCCGCGGGCGATCAGGTCACGTTCACCATCGCGAACAGCGACGGCCGCGCGACCGTTGACCATTACCGCATTTACAGGAGCGCACCCGACGCAGCAAGCGCAGACGGCGCGCTTCTCGTTGGCGAAATCCGTAACGCTAACGGCTCAACCGCGTTCGTGGACAATAACGACAACATCGCGGGCGGCTCTGATATTCTCTTGGTCAACAACAGCGCTGATCACATGGTTTACTATCAGATGCTCTCGCTCATCCGTCGCCCTCTCGCTCAGGTGCGCTCGACCTTCCCGTTCATGCTCATGATGTTCGGGGCCCCCGCGGTCAAGCTCCCCTCTAAGATGTGGGCGATTCGTAACGCAGGGATCAACCCCGCGCAGGGCCTCCCATAAGGCGCCCGCTTAGCTCTCTAAGAAAGGTCTAAAATGTACCGCTCAAAGCGTTTCCGAAACGGTCAAATCTCTATCGCGGGCGAGCTCGCCACGATTGAAGAATACCAAATCACTAGCGCCTTGAGCGACGCACAAAAGGCCCATCTTGAGAGCTCGCCCGCGTGGATGCTCATCGAAGAGCCCACGCGGGAACCATCCCCCCGCGCCACCTCTGAGGAGGAGGCGCCCGAGCCTGTTAAGCAGGCCGAGGCCCTGGAAGAGAAGCCCAAGCCCAAGAGGCGCGGGCGCCCTCGCAAAAAGGCCGCCGAATAATGAGCGCGCTAGGGCTCAGAGGCTACGGGCCCGAGTGGCTCAAGCAGACCTACCTGCTAGGCGTCGATCTTACGCTTGACGATGGTAGCCCATACCCTGACGAGCTCTTTACAACGGCCCTCGATCAAAGTGAGCGCGCGATAGCTTCTGAGCTTGGCTTGACCTTACAGCCGCAGACCTACCAAGAGCGCCACGACCGCGAGCCCGACGGCGTGAGCGGGTGGTGGCCTATCAGGTCACGACAGCGCCCGCTTTTAGCCGTCGATAAGCTCTCTATCGTTTACGGTCGAAGCACAACGCGCTCAGAGCTCCCGCCTGAATGGGCTATCATCACCGAGCAAGACGCGGGACAGATTCACATAGTACCCACGACAGAGGGCGCAAGCTCTTACCTGGTCGCGGGCGGTATGCCTGTCATCTTAGGGCTAGGTGGCCTCTCACAAGCGTTCTATGTGCCCGCATATTTTGAGCTCACCTATCAAGCGGGCTTCCCCCTCTACACAGGCGCCGCGACAATCGCCCAAGGGCAGAGCTCAACAAGTATCAGCCTACCCGCAACACTCGAGCGCCCATACACGGCGACCACAAGCGCGGGCAGTATCAGCGCGCGGCTCTATGATTCTATCGAGATCAGCCTAGACAGCCCCGCGCAGGCAGACACGCCTTTAACTTGGCAGGTGGACACAATGCCCCCCGAGCTAATCAGGGCTATAGCGCTCAAGAGCTCTAATGTGGTGCTTAATATCGCGGGCGACCTAATCGCGGGCGCAGGTATCGCGCAATTATCTACGAGCATGGACGGCTTGAGCCAGTCTATCGCGACAACGGCGAGCGCGACAAATGCGGGCTATGGCGCGAGAATCTTACAGTATGAGCGCGAGCTAAAAGAGCTCATGGGCACACTCAAAGCGACATATAGGGCGCTCAACTTCGCCGCGCTCTGAGGAGGCCCCCATGATTCTCGCAGGACGCGCGCCCGTAAAGCTTCAACCTCGCGCAGATTTTAAGCCCGAAGAGTTTAGAAAGCGCATCTTCTCACACGGCCTTAATGTCAGGTGGGAACAGGCCGCAGAGTGCCCTTGTAACCAACCCGCGCAGAGCGGCGGCTTTAGCGCGACGTTAAGCGGCGCGCAACACGGCGAGCGCAGGCGCTCAGATTGCCCCGCTTGCGACGGGCGCGGCTATATCTACCACAGCCGCCAAACGATCAAGGCGATAGTCACAGGCGCCCGCAAGACAGATGAGCGATTCAGCCAAGTAGGGGGCTCAGAATACCCCGAGGCCACAGTAGGTTTCACGCTATTACCTGAGCACCTAGCGGGCGCCTTTGATCGCTTCACTTTATTAGACAGCGAAATCGTTTATCGACAAACGCTTACGCGAGGCACGGGCACAATAGACACGCCAAGGTATCCCATCATTCAGCGAACGCACGACTTGACGCCCGCCCCGCTGACCTTTGGCGTGAGATATTGCATGACCTCAGATATAGAGGGCAACGTAGACCCAAGCGCCCACAAGCGCACCGAGGGCGAGCACTTCACAGTAACAAGCCTGGGCGCGCTCGAGTGGATAGACAGCCCACCCGCAGAGGGCGCGCGATATAGCCTCGAGTATTACACTCACCCCGCCTATATTGTACAAAGCACCCCGCACAGCATAAGAGACAGTTACATCAATTTTAAGGCCCCCGCGCCCTATCATGTCACGCTCCCGATATACGCCGAAGCGCGCCTAGAGTTTTATGGAGCTCCCGAGGTAGCGGCCGATGTTTAACGCGCAGACCGCGGGCCTAGACCCTAAGAGCAGAGAAGCCAGAGCGTATCGAATAGCAGAGGCGCTTGTGGCCGCTTGGAGAGCCGAGGCGGGCGCAAAGCTCAAGCGCACAGCGAGCCTATACAAGAAGGCGATCACCCTTAGACAAGTCTCGCCGAATCATGTGATTATCAGCCTAAGCGGCGCCGTTCCCCTCATGCTCGAGTTAGGTGTTGCCCCGCATGATATGAGGCGGTATCTACTCAAGACACGGCGCCCCAACGCTTCACCGATCCGCAAAGTGAAGAAGGGCCCGCGCAAGGGCGAGCCTTACCGCTATATTATGTTCAGGCGCACAGCCGAGGACATAGAGAGCTACGGTGGCGGCGCGGGCGCCGTTAGACAAGCCCGCAGCCTGAGCCCCTCAACGTCTCAAACAAACGGGCGCCTAGCTTATGGCTCACGCTACAACAGCGCAAGCGCGCACTTCCTGAATAAAAGCGGCGTTAGGAGCGTGAGCGGCGCGCTTGAGGGGATGGTAAGACTGGAAGGTGGCGCGAGCACCGCGAGCAATAAAGGCAGCCGCTCGACTTATGCGACATGGCGCACAGTCTCGACACTACGCCCCGAAGCGTGGAAACACCCAGGCTTTAAGGCGCTCATGTTACACCGCAAAATCATTCAAGACGCGGCGCAGATAGCCGAGGCGGCGGGAGTTTAACATGATGCACTACCACGCGCTAAGCGTCATCAGAGCCGCCCTGAATTACTACCTGAGCCCCGAAGGTTTAGCCTCTTGGTTAGAGCTCTTTAGTGTCACCGCGCATGATACGGACAGCCTAACCACAATTCACGCGGAGCTTAGCGCCAAACCCCCACAGCTCAGAGCCTACGCGCTCGCGGGCAACGCCGAGCCGCCGCTTGTGGTAGCTCAGCTAGGTGACTATCGAGTAACAGACCGACCGCTAGGACATACAGCGGGAGGCGCGGAGGCCACGATCTCAAGCCAAGCGATCAGGCTTGAGATCATAGCCAAGGGCGCCGACGAAGCAGAGGCGCTCGCTTTCACGGTCTACGCCGCGCTCAGACAGGCCCGCGCCGACTTCCTAGCCAATGGCTATCTATCCATGAGCGTAGACAACATCACCGAGCTAGAGCCCCATGAGGCCCTAGCCGCTGAAGAGCTTGGCATGTATATCAGGCGCATAAACGCCGCCGCCCAGATACAAGATCATATCGCGAGGCTAGGTGAATGGGATAGCACACTAGGCACCTTGACCGCTCAGCTCAGGCGCCACGGTGGCGCGATTGACCCACTCTAGCCAAGCCCAACAAAACAAGATAAAATAGAGCCAACCAAGGAGGCCGATCATGCCGAGCTTTATCACACAAAGCGGATTCCCCCGCACCGCGCGCCCCGCTATTTACGCCCGTATTGACGCGAGCGCCCTCGCAGGCGGCGCGCTCGATTCAGGCGCCCTCGCTATCGTAGGCGACTTTCCGAGCTTCCCGAGCTCTGAGCCCGTAGCTTTCAGCTCACGGCGCGCTATGGCCGCCTTTGACGCGACAGACCGCGACCTTGCACAGCTCGCGGCGCTCGCCTTCTCACCTAGTGATGACGAGAACGCCAACCGAGGCGCCGCGCAGGTGGCTATGATTAACGCTCGAGAGGGCGCCGTCGCGGCCACCCTTGCACACGGGCCCATCACATTGACAAGCTCAGTATATGGGCCCCGGGGCAACCGCCTCCAGGGTACGCTCACAATCAACGGCGACACCCACGCGCTCAGCCTTAATCGAAACGGGCTCACAGAGGCGTACAGCGTAGAGAGCACCCCGCTCTTTAGCATCACCAACAACACGGGCGCCTCTATCGAGTACGAGCTAGAGACGGGCACCTTCACGCTTTTAGACGCGGGCGCGCTCACGCTCCTCTCAGTCACAAGCGCAGAGGCCCCAACCGCCCGCGCGCTCGTTGGCCTCATTGATCAGCTCGAGAACATTAGCGCGACACTCATCGACCCCATTAACGCGCCCCTCTCTGAGCTCGACTACTTGAGCGGGACAATCGCAGACGGCGCAACGGGCGAGCTCAAGGCGCCCGCGTTCCGCCTCATGCGCGAGCTCAGCGTGAGCGGCCTAGTGAGCGCAGAGCTCGACAATTCAAGCACCGCGGCGAGCTTTAGCGCGAGCACCGAGACAGCGACAGGCGGCGCCCAGGGCTCTGTTTTAGATTACGAGGCGGCCTTACAATCTATCGAGGCGCTCAGCTATCAGCTCGTTGTTCTGTTCAGCTTGAGCGCGGCCGACCAAAGCAAGCTAGGAGCGCACCTAGACGCCGCCGCCCGCGCGGGCTACGAGCGCCAAGCCTACACGGCGATAGATTCCACAAGCGCCCTGAGCGCTGTTAAGACACGCGCCGCGAGCCTTAACGCTCCTGATATTGCCCTGACGGCCCAGTCTATCACCATCTACAGCCCAACGGGCGAGCGTGTGACCTTAGACAGCCGCTACACCGCGCTTATGTTCGCCGCGATGCAGGCAGGAAGCGACACCGCCGAGCCTTTAACACGCAAGCGCCCCCGCGTTATCTCATTCTCACAAGCGTGGAACACCCACGCCGACGCGGAAGAGGCGCTTAGATCAGGCGTGATCTTTATGAGCTCCGACACTATCGGCGCGCGTATCGAGCGCGGCATCACGACTTGGCTCGAGGACAATAACCCCATTTACAGCGAAATCAGCGCTTACGAGAGCTTACTTGTGAGCGTGAGAGACATTAGACAGGCGCTAAATGATCAAATCGGGCGCCCCGCCCGCTCGTCACAGCTCACCCTTATAGAGAGCCGAGTAAACGCGCGCTTAAATGCTCAGGTGCTAGACGGCACGATTAAAGCGTTCGCAAACGTCACACTCGAGGACTTAGGCGATCAGGTCGCCGTGAGTTATGACGCCGCGCCCGTAGAGCCCCTCAACTTCATTACCTTGACCGCCGTCGCGCGGCGCATCTAAGGAGCCCTTAAAATGCCACAGTATAAAGCGATCAGCGGCGCGGCCTGTAAAGTCTACCTCTCAGCCACAGGGCAGGAAATCGGATGGGCGACAGGCGTAGACGTTAGCGAGAACATCACACAACAGCGTGTTGACGTAATAGGCGACATCGACAGCGCCGAAATCGTACCAGTAAGGCGCACCGCCACCATGAGCGTCGCGGCGATTAAGATTCAGCGTCAACCGCTAGAGGCGGCGGGCGTATGGCACAGCGGCGACACCGACGATTTACTAAACAGCGCCGCGCTCGACTTCGCTGTGATTGATGACAACACGGGCGACCCGCTCCTGACTTTGGAGGGGTGTAAGCCTACTACGCGCTCGTTTAGGGTTGATTCTCAGAGCCTTTTCACCGAAAACCTAAGCTTTGAGGTGAGGCGCATCATCTACCCAACCAACTAAGCGCCCCCGTGAGGTGACACATGAAGCTCAGCGAAATCAAAGAAGGGCGCCTTAAACCCGACACGGGCGGCCCCACCACGACCAACGCCGAGCGGGTGATTCATCTCACATACGAGGCCCAGGGCAAGAGCCACAAGGCCACATTCACCGCGCGGGTATTGGATATGAGCGCGCGTATCTCAAGAGATCGCGCGCTTGCTATGCTGAGCGCCCCCACGCGCTTCGATGACTTACCCACGGCCGCGAGGCTTAGAATCTTCGCGCTCGCCACCCTCGCCCACGCGCTCATTGACGCGCCCGCATGGGTTGAGGAGTGGATAGGACTAGATGACGAGCTCTTATTCTCTTTATACGAGGAGGTAGCGGCCCATGAGGCCGCTTTCTTTCGCGGCGACATGGAAGAGGGCACAGCTCAGGAGGAGCGCCCCCGCGTTCAGCTTAGGGCGCTTGATACCGCCCCCCGCTCTTGAGCCGTGCCCTTTAGACCCCACACGACCCAACGCGCACCCCGCACAGGTCTTAGAGCTCGCGCTGTTATCTCTCGACGAGGACGCCTTTAACGCCGCCCGACCGACTCAACATGATACGCTACAAGCAGACGCGCCCGCTAAAACGGGCGTCGCATGGATAGACGAACAGGAGGCCGCGCGCTATGGCTCAGAGCGTACAAATTGACGTAAGAGTGGGAGATGATCAGCTCACACAACGGCTAAAAGAGCAGATCAGACTAGCAGAACAACTACAGCGCACACTCAACGCGCCAAGACCCGCGGGCGCCCAAATGGGAGCAGGCGCCCCGATGGGAGCAGGCGCCCCTGGGGGCATCCAACAAGACGCGCGAGGCTACTACAGAGACGCGCGCGGGCGCTACGCTTCCCCTGAAATGCTCGCGCCGTATGGCCTACAACAACCAAACCAAGCAGATAAGGAAGAGCAAGAGCGCCGCGCGCGAAATAAAAGACGCATGGCCGCCGCTCAAAGCTTTTTAACCCAAACAAGCGCGGGCGGGATGCTTCAAAGCATAGGTGGCGCCGTCGAAAATATCCCTTTTGTCGGCCCCATAGCGAGCGCTTATCTAGGGATCAAAGGGCGCTCTCTACAAATGCGCGAGCAAATGGCAGGACAGGCCGCAGGGCTCGAACAACTAGAGGCCCGCATGATGGGCGCCATAGACACGACAGACGCACAGGCCGCAGGCGAGGCGCTCACCAGGGAGCTCCAACCGCTAGGCTTTGGCCCCCAAGAGGCGCGGGCGCTAGGGCTCCAAGTGGCGACGGCCTACGGGCGCGGGCTATCTAGTCAACAGCTACAAGCCCAAGCGCTCGAGTTAGGAGCCGCCGAGCGCGCAGGCATCCCCGCGGCTATGCTCGCTCAATTTGCGGGCGCGCTCACAGAGGCGGGAGGCGGCGACTTTAGCGCGACTATGGAGCTCACGAAAGAGGTCAGGAACCTAGCAGAGCAAGGGCTAGATCTAAGGGGCTCAGGCGTTCAAGCGTTTCTTAGCGGCGTGAGCGGCCTAGCCTCGAGCCTAAGCGGGCAGGGCTTGAGCGTGAACGTGCGACAGCTCAGCGACACAATGAGAGGAATCAGCCGAGTAACAGGGCGCACAGGACAGCGCCCGCTCCAGATCACACAAGCCCTTTCAGGCGCCGCAGGTGGCGCGCGCGCTGCTTTTCAAGGCCAATTCAGCGGGCTCGTAACGTCAGCCATTCAAGCGGAAGCGTTCAGCCAAGCAGACAGCCCACTAGAGGCGATGAGAATCATGGAGGACATACAGCGCGACCCCGCACGGGTGCAGGAGATCACGCGCCGAACCTTCGGGACAGAGGGCGCCGCGCTAGGACTCGCAAGTATTGGGGGCATAGGCACACGCGAAGCAGAGAAGCTCGCCGCCGCGCCTACCCTCAGAGCCACGGGCGCCGAAGCAGCGCGCTTGACAGCGGAGCAGCTCAGCCAAGGGCTCACAATCAGCGCGGCACAAGCACAACAACAACAGACGCTAATTGACCCACTCAGGACAGCAGAAGCCACCAAAGAGCTACAAACGCTGATCGAAACGAGCACCACACTACAAAAGTCAGTCTTACAGTTGACCGATAACGCCCAAGCGCTACAAGCGCTTACAAAGGGCCTGGCAACCGCGCTCGATTATGCTTCCAGGTGGGTACCGTGAAAGCCTACTACTATACAGACACCGAGCGCCGCGAGCTCACGCACTATTTAACGGCGATCAGCATTGAGAGCTCAGTAAACGCCCCATACCACCGCGCAAGCCTGAGCCTCAAAAGCACACCCGAGCTCGAGCGCTTACTATTACCACAGACGCCACAGGGCACCGCGGGCCTTGACCTTTGGATACTAGTAACCGAGGAGCTAGACGCCCAAGAGCGCGCGCTATTCATAGGCCCCGCCCAAGAAATCAGCCGCACACTCAGGGCCACAGAATCAGCCGCGCTCACGACCGACACGCTCACACTAACAGCGAGCTCACCACTAGCACACATGATGAGCTCAGCGATCTATTTGAGCGGCCGCCCGCAAGAGATCGACGGGCACATAAACACGCTCAAGACATGGGGCGGGACAATGCGCGAGCTCTTTCGCGCGCCGTTCCAAAATAACAACGTAGGCGCAGTCTTTCAGCGCATCTATAACAAGCTCGCGCCGCCGTATCGCTTCCCCACGTTATTGGGCGCCGACCTCTCACAAATACCAGTTATTTACAGCGCCGAGCGCGCCCAACAATACACACCCACACAAGCGCCCCTCTTTCGCTCGATTCACGGCCTAGCCGTCAACGTAGTCTCACAAGCGACAAACACAAGCGGCAGCCCCTGGCAGATTCTCGCGGGCGCCTTCGACGTCGACCCGAACCTTGTTGAGCTCTTCTATACGCTCGAGCCCGCAACAAAAGGCCCCCTATCGCAGAAGATAGGCGCAACGCCCGCAATCGTTTACAGATTTAAGCCCTATATCTTCGGACAAATAAGCGCGCCCGCAGGCGTAAACGCAGCCAACGAACAGACCCAAGACGCAGCCAAGACCCCGCACAAGATGACGGCCAATGAGATCATTTATCTCAGCACGACACAGAGCGATCAAGACCGCATAAACGCCGCATATGTAGACACGCCCTTGACCATATCGCGAGGCGTCGAGAGCTTCGGGCTACTCGCAAACCCCGCGCTCAATCGCGAGGATATAAACCGCGCAGGGCTCCGAATGTATCGCGCAAATTGGCCCTTTTTCCCACCACGCGGGACAGCCGAAAACATGGCGCCGCATACGCGCTACTTAGTAGCCATAGCCTCGACAATCACAGGACAGGCGCACCAATACGCGAGGGCGCAAGCCTCAACAGCTTACCGCCCCGACCTACGCGCGGGCCTATGGCTCAAGCTCCAAATCACAGAGCGCCGCGCGCTTGTGGCTTATATCGAGACAATCAGCCATAACCTCAGCATGAGCGGCGCCACGCTCACAAGGCGTTCACAGCTCACCCTAGCGCGCGCCTTTTACATCGAGGAGGGCAGCGACGCATGAAAAGGAAAGTCTCACTAAGGACAGGCCCCGCGCTCTCAATCATGCAGGTGGTCAGGCGTTATCAAGTAGAAGGGGAGCCTGCTTATGACCTGATAGACACGGGCGGGCGCTTTTATGAGGCCGCCGAAGCGCTCACACTAGGTACAGGCGCCGAGCTCGCGCTTGACTACCCGCTTGACAGCGACGTTCTAGTGCTCACACAGGGCTATGGCCCCCCGTACATTTTAGGCGGCTTCTCATCAGTCCCCCGAGCAGACAACGCCGAGCCTGACAGCGCGGGAGAATATCAAAGCGCCCTAGCGCTAGGAGACGCCCAGATAAGTAAAGGCGCCACACGTTTAATCATCACCGAAGCGGGCGCATATATTGGCCCCGTGCTCAGAGCACAAGGGCGCCTAGAGGTAAGCAACGGCGCAGAGCCCACACAGAGCGCCGCCGTAGCCGAGCCCACGCGCGACACCTTACAAGACCACACCGACAGGCTAGACGAGCTCAAGAGCGCCGTAGATAAACTGCTACAGATCGCAGAGCTCACAGCGGCCACAGCACTAACCACCACCGCCACAGAAGCCACAGCGGCGGCGGCCGCCGCAACCCAGGCGGGCGACCTGATCACGGCGGCGCAAAAGACCGACGAGGCCGCACGGGCCACAAGCTTGGCCGCCGAGGCCCCCGAGCTCACCACTACGCACCAAATCGGGACACCAAGCCCCCCGCCTGATATAATACTGAGCGAGCTTCTAAAACTTGAGAGATGACCCATGATCAAAGGCATAGACCTAACAAACGGATTTATTGCCGACTTGGTGCGGGTAAACGTGCGCTATGTGCTCGAATGGCGACGAAATGGCGAGATTCACCGCGCCATAGGTCTACCGCTACCGCCGCAGGCGCTACGCATCTCCCAGGACACACCCGCGCTTATCACTCACACCATAGGCGGCGGCGTAATTCGGGAGCTCAGCCCGAGCTATATTAAGACAATCACGCTAGACGGATCGGCGGGATACGACGCCCGCAGCGCATACAACCGAGAGGGCGCTTTTATCTTCGCCAACGGGCCCGCAATCCTAAACGAGTTTCGAGCGTTCCTAGAGCTCTACCAAGACGCGGCACACGACGCGCCCACCGACTACGCACAACGCGCGAACATATCGGCGGGCCTAATCCACCAAAACGAGCTAGTTTTTCGAGCGCTAGACGAGGACACACACGCCCGCGTCGAAGTGGAGAGCCTAGCAATCAGCAGAGATGCACAAAGCACCCACACAGCCCCCGCGTGGAGCTTGACGCTCAAAGCATACGACACGGCGCCCACATACGCGCGGCCCTTTGACGCATACCAAAGCGCGCTAGAGAGCCTCACAAACGCAATAAACCAAGCAGCCGCCGCCGTCGCGCTTGTTGGCGCCGCGCTTGAGGGCTTCAATACCTTGGGCCGCTTAGCGCTCGCGCCACTTGAGGCGCTCGCAAACATTAGCCGCGCCGCGCTCACGATCACAGACGCCGCGCGAAATCTAGTAGACATACCGAGCGACATAATCAGCAGAGCGGCGGGCGCCGCGCTCAATACGCGCACAGCTTTCACGCGCTTAATAGATGACGTTGAGCGCTTCCCCGCCGAAACGGGCGCCGCTTGGGAAGCGCTAAAAACGGCGATCTTAGGCGCCGACGAAGCACAAGAGCAAGCAGAGCGCGCGCTAGGCGTGTTAGGACGCCCGATAGAGCCCTATACACCCGAGGCGCCCGCGCTCACAGCCTCAGAGCTGACACCAGACCTAGAAGAGACAAGCGCGGGCTCGACAGCAAGCGCCGCCGAGCTCTATAGACTCCGCTTAGGTGAGGACTTAATGCACCTCGCGCGGCGCCTGTATGGCGACGCCACCAGATGGACAGAGCTCGCAGAGCTGAACGGGTGGCTTGACGCCTTCACCCTACCCAACGGGCGCACAGCTCGAGCGGGCGACCCGCTACTTATACCCACCGAGCTAGAGCCGCAGGCCGCCCGCTCATCACTAGGTAAAGACCTAGCACTAGATAACAGCGGCGACCTAATCCTAAGCGGCGCAGACCTCAAGACCATAAGCGGCCCGCGCAATCTCTCCCAAGCGCTTAGGCTCAGAGTACAAACCACCCGCGGCGAGCTCACACACGCGCCGACGTATGGCCTACCGCGTTTAATAGGGCGCAAGCTCACAGCCTCGAGCGCGGGCTACATCAGCGCCCATATACGCGAACAGCTCACCCTAGACCCTAGAATCGAGCGCTTGAGCCGCTTGGAGCTCACCGATATAGATAACGGGCTGAACATAGACGCCGAGGCAATCGCCACGACGGGCGCGCTCATATCCCCACAGATCACCCGAGGGCTTTGAAATGCCATACACACCGAGGACACGCGCCGAGCTTGCCGAAATCGCGCTAGGCGCAATCATAGCCCGCTCTGGGCTCGATGATACAGCGGAGGGCTCAGTCATTCACACCCTCGCCCAAGCTATGGGCGCTCTTAGCGCGAGCTCAGAGCGTCAGATTGAGCTTGTAAGGGCGGCTTATGACTTTCGCAACGCCACGGGCGCCGAGCTTGACGAGCGCTTAGGGGAGTTTCCACCCGATACGCTCAGCCGCCACCCCGCAACACTAGCGCGCGGAGTATTAACGGCGCGCTTTGAGGCGCTCACCGCCCAAAAAACAATCAGCGCGGGATCATCTTTCGGGAGCTCCACAGATGACGCGCTCGTATACATCACCACGGCAGACCACACGGCGCAAATAGGCGACACATCGCTAGAGCTCAACATAGAAGCGAGCCAAGCGGGCACGGGTGGCAATATCGGCGCGGGTATCATCGACACCATACTAAGCGCGCCGTCGTGGGTCGCGTCCGTCGAAAACCAAGAGCCCATAGCAGGCGGCCTCGATGAAGAGACAGACGCGGCGCTAAAACGGCGCGGGCTGCTATATCTCGCCTCGCTCGCTCGCTCACAACCCCAGGCGCTCGAGAGCCTCGCCTATAACCACGCAAGCACGGCGGGCCGTGTTATCCTCGCGGCACTATGGGAAAGCCCGCACACGCTAGGCTATTCAGAGCTCTATATAGACGACGGTACGGGCCAACTAGACACACACACCGAAATAGGCCCCGTTTACCAAGGAACGGCGGGCGCTACAGGCGTCACAAAGCTCTATTTTCAGGCGCCCGCTGTGCAATCGCCCGTTGTGCTCACAGACGCAAGCGGCAGCTTTGCACCATTAAGCCCCGCGCTCTATATCGCGCAACCTGAGCGCGGAATCATCCACATTGAAGCGGGCGCAATCCCCGCGGGCGTCGGTTATAAGCTCGCCCCTTATCGTGTTTATACTGGTCTAATCCAAGAACTACAGAGCGCGATAGAGGGCGACACTTCCAACCCCGCGAGCTCACAAGGTTGGAGAGCGGCAGGCACCCGAGTAAGAGTACAGCCCGCGGCGCCGTATAGGCTCGACTTTGACCTCGCGCTAGTAGTGCAGACGGGCTACGACCTCGACAGCGTGGCCGCCGAAATCGAGCAAGCGCTAATCGAGCTCACATACTCGCTCACCATAGGCGCGCCGCTCTATGTGAGCCATATAATCAACACAATCATCGAGACAGAAGGCGCTTTAAACGCGCATCTATATATCGCGGGCACAGGAAGCAACCCCGACCCCGAGCCCCTCGCGGATATATACCCGCCCACTAACAACGTGATAAGATTAGGCACGGTGCAAATAGTGCCAGCATCAGAGGAGACTTGAGCACATGGACAGCGTTAGACTTCAAGCCCTAGAGCGCGCCGAGCTCAATGACCTTTTAGCACTCCAAGGGCTCACCTATGAGCACATCAGGCGCGCGCTTGGTCACTTGCTAGGCTCACCCAACCACACGGGCGACACAGGCGAGGGCGGGCTAATCAGCAAACCCGCGCTGACATATAACAGCACAGCGGGCACCCTCGCGCTCAGCTCCTTCTCTTATCTTGAGCTCACACGCGGCGGCGCAACAATCACAGCAGGGCAAACAGCCACACCCGAGACGCGCTTAATACGCTTCGACAGCGGCGCAAGTGGGCACACGAACCACCCGATAGACATTAGCGCGCACAGCACCGCAAACACATACATGAGCGTATGGGCGCGCTTTACCTCGATCAACGAGGACATAGACGCCCGCCGAGCCTGGAGCGTGACACAGAGCACAGAGATAAGCATCACCATCCCCACACGCGAGCGTGAGCGGGTGGAGTTTACCGTGCGACTGACCGCAGACGGACGCCCAACCGATTCAGGCGCGAGCCGTTGGGTAGCGCTCTTTGACTATTTTATCAGCTCAGGCGGCGCGCTAAATGTCACGACCTACCACCACGGACTAGGCGCCGCCGACGATGAAATAGAGGCGCTTTATAGCGTACCCGCCGATAAGATCGACATGAGCGAGGAGCTCGACGAGATCACCACGGCGCAGGGCGCAAGCTATGGGCTCACCCAACAGCTCAGCCACATTAGAGCGCTCTTGTATCGCATCCAACACCAAGGGGCAATCGACACCACGACCGCCCCAAACTCCTCACGATGGAGCTCTACAACAGTCAAAAGCTTGAGGCAGCTAGACATAGAACTAGCTAACACGATCAACGACCTCGAAGCCGTCGAGGTAAGGGCTACCACGCTCGAAAACCGCACCGCGGGCCAAATCTTCAGCGCCGATTTTCAATTACACGCACAAATCACGCTAGACCCGAACACGCTTTTAGCAACCACAAAAAGCCACACATGGAGCTCAAGCCCAGACCCTAACGCGCTGCTCTTTAGCTTGTTGTTCGATTACACACGCGCACCTACCGAAACGGGCACCTTTGACGGGCTTAATGCCTTCAATTCAATAGGAAGCTTCTTAGACGTTCTCGCGCGCCCCGTGCTCAGCTTCAACCTGCTCAACCCGTTTAATATCGCATGGATATTAAGCGCAGATGTTAGAGCACTAGGCTACGACGCAGACACGGACGCCTTTAATAATTTGAGTGAGCCAAACTATGCCTATAGCGACGTAGTGGCATGGCGCCCGATCATCGAAAACCCCGCAGACCCTACCACGGGCGCGACCTACGAAAACGCCGTAATGAGGCTAGGCGACCGAGCATACACGGCGGCGGGCGGTACGACCATGACACAGCAAAACAGCACGAAAATGGAGCTCAATCTAGGCGGCCAAGGTTATAGACCTTATTCCTTGAATATGTCGGCAAACGCCGCGGGCAATTATGTATTCCACTTTATTTTCTCGCTCAGGCTCAGCAATAGGGGGAGCTTCTAATGATCACCGCACACGCAGGCTTTAGCGCTTCACCTATCACCAACCCGAACCACGAGCTCACAGAAGGGCTCATAGACCTACCTACAAGCGGCGTGAACATCTACGCCGACGCCGTGGACAGCGCAGACCCGAGCGCGGCCTTTTCTTTCGCTTGGTCTATTCTACACCCACGCACAGGCCAAACGGCGAGCATACCCGCACCCGCGAGCGCATCGACCACCCTCGACAATATAGCGGCAGTATGGGGCGACGTTCGCTTGTTCGTCGTAGCCACCAACACAAGCACGGGCGAGAGCTCAGAGGCAGACCCGAGGCTTGCACCCGCGAGCGCCTTCGCGACGCTACAAATAGAGAGCGAGAGCAAAGCCCTGACATTACCCGCCATAGGCTCGCGCGAATGGTGGCGCAGTTTTGACGGCCTAGCTCAAGCCGTTGAAGATTTAGAGCTGACAGACCAGGCACTAGACAGCGCGACAATCAACGGCGCGGGCGACCTGATCTTGACCCTTAACGACGGCACCATCATCAACGCGGGGCAAGCCCGCGGAGCAGACGGCGCAGACGGAGCAGACGGAGCAGACGGCGTAGACGGCATTTATATTGTAAGCGCCTCAGTAAACGGCTCAGGTGAGCTATTATTGACCATGAGCGACACGACCGTCATCAACGCGGGCACTATCCCCGACAACGACACAAAGCGCCATATTTACAGCACGGGCACGATAAGCCACTACTTCGACGGCACCCTCCACAGCGGGCTAAACCCTAATAAAAGGATATGGATCGCGGGCCCGTGGATCGCACACACAGACATAACGCTAAACCTTGCATCAATCACCCTTTACGACGGCGGCCCGCTTAACAATCAAATCACTTTTGACATCACGCTGACCACAGCGGCGGCCTATGCGCTCAGCGGGAACACTCCGCCAAGCGCGGCCGCCTCTTTCGCCGTCACCCAACCCACAGCGAACGAACCATTAAGTGCCACATCTTCACAGCTCAATTTGACAGTCACCACAGGCACCCTTTTCGGCTTATGTATGAGCGCACCATCTCAAGGCGCCGCCCAAGGGCTGAACGTAAACATCACAGCAACGGAGCTCTAAGACTATGAGCGCGGGCTTTGGCGACCAGTACCTAGACGGCTCAGGCTTTGGCGATCCGTACCCGCTCAGCGCGGGCGACTTGTCGGGCTTTGGCGACCCATACGACAGCCCGCGCGCCGTTGTCGCGCCCGCATCGCAGACGCTACCACACACAGGCGGCGCGCCTCTTGTGCTCATAGGTGATTTTCCCCTCGAGCTCGCGCCGTACAAGCTCACCATGAGCGTGGACGGACAGACCCGCGAGCTCTACAGCGGCCGAGCAGGACAGGGCGCACACCTGCACCCGCTCAGAGGCAAGCTGAGAAGCTACACACCACCGAGCCCCGCGGGCACATATACGCTCACGCTCCTGTATGGGCCGAGCTTTGGGCAATCGTTAGAGCTCACGAACGCGCTAGAGGTAGCACCCGCGCCCCGCCTAGCTGAGCGCTACGCTCTCGCGCGGCTATTCCCCGCCCTATACGCTACAGGCCCCCGCGATTCACAGAGCCAGGCAATCGACCCCGCCACCGAGACGCCCACCCGCGGAACACTTGAGCTCATTATCGAAACCGCCGCGCAACTACTGACCAAACACGCCGCGCCCGCAACAGTCACCACGGCGCCCACGCCACCAAGCGAGGCGCCGCTTATCCCCGTCGAAAGCGTGTTAGGCTTTGCGCCCACAGGCCGCGCTTGGATAGATGGACAGCTCAGAGCCTATAGCCTGAGCGGCCAAGCCTTACAGCTCACAGACACCACGCGCCAACATATCCCCGAGGGTGCAGAGGTCAAGGCCCATGTATATCGAACAACCTAGCCCGCTTTACCTGGCACGACAGGCGACACAGATACACGCCGCAGAGGGCGCCGACCTCCAAGCGCTCTCTAATATGTTCGGCCTACCCTGGATAGCCCAAAGCATAGACGAGAACACACAGCGCGCTTTTCTTACAGCTACCACTTACAGCGCCAAAGGCTCACCCGCCGCGCTCTTTCGCACTTTAAGGGCGATCTTCCAACGCCATGAGCGAACATTGACAAGCGCCACCCTCACACCCAACCCGCAAGGCGCCACCATCTCACACCCTGAGCTCACAGACGAGGACGCGGGCGCGTGGGTAGAGTGGACACCCAACGACGGCACACCCGCCCAAATATACCACGCGAGAGCAGCGCAAACGGGCGCCATACTCACGACCCCCGCGCGCACCACTTGGCACCAACAGCCCCCGCTCTCAGGAGCACAAACAACGGGCGTTTTAAAGGTGCTCGCCTTCACCATCAGCGAGCCCGCACCCGCAAACAGCACCGAGGCCGCCCGCCGCGTGAGCCGCCCTTGTGAAGTGATCATAAACACCACCGCCGACACGCTCGACACGCCGCCGACCTACCTCCGAGAGCTAGACACCCCGCGCATACCGCCCGAGCCCAACGGTGGCCACATCATGGACTTGTTTGACGGCAACCCAGACACCTCGCGCGGCGATCAAACGCTAGGCCCTTACCCTCTATATTTTCCGAGCGACGGACAAACGAGCCTATCAAGCACACTCGAAGGGCTATTAGCCGCGGGCGTCAGGCTCAGAATCACGCTATAATATAGCGATAAGGAGGGCCGCGCATGATTGAGCTCTTAAACATAGAACCCGCCAAGCCCGAAGCGCTCGCGCTCGCCGCCGTTATCGCGTGGGGCATTATTGAGATCATCAAGCCCGCGCTCAGGCTGTACGGCATCGAGCCGAAGAGCCCAAAGCATACGCTAATCATTAGAGCGGCCGCGCTCGTCGTGGGCGCTATGGTGGGCACTCCATTATATCCCGCCCTGAAAAGCGGCTCTGAGGTATGGACAGGCGCTAATATCTTAATAGGCGCCATGCTAGGAGGCTCAGCGGGCGCGCTTAACGCGCTACTTGTGGCACAAATCAAGAGGCGACTGAGGGGCAAACAATGAGCGACCGCGTAAATATACCCCCTTGGCTGTCACAAATAGCCACGGCCGCCGCTATCCCGTTGTGGCTTTGGGTGCTCTCACTCAGCCAAGAGCGCGCGGCTATGAGGCTTCAAATAGCAGCGCTTGAAAAGACACAGGAAGAACACACAAAAGAGCTCAAAGAGGCCGCAAAAATAGTGGTTTCTATCGGGTGGATCGAAAAGGAGCTCGCAAGACTCGCAAAGGCTCACGACGATGACTGATCAAGCTCTTATTTTCGCCTTTGGCGCAATCGCGCTCGTTATCCTCGCGGCCTCTTCGGAAGCGCAAGCCCCCCAAGCGCCAACAAAAGAAGCCAGTAAAGCCCTAGACATAGAGCCCGAGCTGACAGCGGCCGACCGCCTCGCACTCTTCAAGCAGAGCACGAAGAGCTTAAAGCGTATGAAGCAACATATCCGAGTGCTAAAGAGCCAACGCGAAGCGCTCGAGGCGCAAGCCGAGAGGCTCAAGACCTCCGAGTGTAAAAGCAAAAAATAGGCGCCCCCTAGAGCTCTCTCGAGCTCTAAAGGACAATGGGCCACCACAGCCCGAAAGGATAGGCGCGGCAGGGCTTGAACCTGCGGCCGTCCCGTTATGAGCGGGATGCTCTAACCAACTGAGCTACACGCCCGCGCTCACATCATAGACACCTTGACCGAGCGCGCGCCCTTAGTCAAGCACCATGAGCCGCCCCGCCTCATCACGCGAGCCCTCGAGGCCCTTACGCCACACGCGAGAAACCCAAGCGTCGGCGCCTAGCTTAACATCAGGCACCCACGGCGCCGCGTGTTCGACCATGAGCCGCGCGAGCTCGTCAGCCGCTTCGGGCGCCATATCTTCGGGACACTCGCATATAATCTCATCATGCACAAACAACACAGGCCGCACCCCATAGAGCGGGCTATCAGGCACCATGAAGCAGGCGCGCACGACCTCATAGAGCGCGCTCTTCGCCGCGTCAGCGATCAACCCTTGAAAAAACGTATTAGCGCCGTCAGTAAAGCCGACCCCACCACGGCGGCGCCCGCTCTTTTCTTGGTAGACACCGCCGCGCTCAATCAAGCTCTCAACGCGCTCAAAATAGCGCCCCATCTCAGGCCAAGTCTTAAACCACTTAGCGCGAAGCTCTTTCGCTTCATCTATAGACATCTCAAG
>Ga0070749_10000152_pt1 | contig 40919 bp, 33 predicted proteins | sample VirMetDEL_Nov_18_FD_75180 | JGI IMG/M metagenome (GOLD analysis project Ga0070749, IMG submission 75180) | Aqueous microbial communities from the Delaware River and Bay under freshwater to marine salinity gradient to study organic matter... | ecosystem: Environmental > Aquatic > Marine >...
AAATCACCTACATTTAAACCAGCATATGTATACCCCGTGCCTGTCTTATCAATCGTGGTAGCTGTATTAATATCATCAGACAGACCATTAAACAAATAGTATTGTTCGTTAGACGCATCTCTATAAAATCCAGTGAAGAGTTCGGTATTGCCACTATCATTTGAGTAGTGACCAATAAAACCGATATCAATAATGTCGTTTGAAACATTATTGCCGGCAAGATGAATGAGGGAATCTTCTATTTTAAGGCTAGTAGAATCGACGGTAAAAGTATTACCGGTGATAATGAAATTACCACCAACCGTCAAATCATTAGAAATTGACGCATCGTTATTCACAGTTAGATTTGTAACCGTGATATATTCATTAAACGTGGTATTGCCTGTTACGTTTGGAATCGTAGCAGTATTATTAGCATTAAGCGTGATGGTAGTGGCAGTCGCGTTATCATCGACACCGGTTGAATTAAATTCAGTAATGATATCAGTACTGAGATCTATACCTTTTCCACCAATCTTGGAAAATGCCATTAGGTGATCTCCATAATTCCAAGCGTTACATCAAGTGCTGATGCAGATCCCGCTTGAAGTGCTAAAGAATCTCCTGTTTCCAAAATATATTTTTGTCCTGCTAATACTTCAAGTGTTGTATCACCAGGAATATTCACTTCGTTTAGTACGAGAGTATTTGTTGCTGCTGAACTGTCAGTAAAACGTAGCGATGCGACGATACCTGACGCACTCTTATTACACAATGCAACACCTAAGATGACAGTCGTTGTTGCTGCTGGCGCAGTATAGAGTGTATCGTAACTACTATTACTCACATTCTGTAACGAAGCATTTTTAAATGTGTTGGCCATTTGATTATCCTAATGCAATTGCTAGCGCAGTTGCGTCGTCTATTGTGCCGTATGTATTAGAGTCTGTAGAACCATCGGCTTTAAGAAATTCTGTGGATGTGCCACCAGATACACTCACTGTATTGGCAACAATATCATCACCTGATTGATACTTATCAGTATTTAAATTGATAAAGTTGTCATCAAGCTCTTCATGAGTAAGGCTCGAACCTTTTGCAGTAGCGCCGTTTGTTCGTGTAACAATAGTACTCATTAGCCTACCCTCGTTACACTCGGTTTGACGAAAACTTTACCTTCTAAAATACTGATAATATTATTATTACCTGCAGCTGCCATAAAACAGTCATATACGTATCGTGTATTGTGATCAAGAGTCGCAGTTGTATCACTATCTAAAGAAATAGTAATAATACCATTTGCAGCATCAACGACACTTGTAGTAAAATCGATTTTAGTAGAATCTAATGAAGTATAAGATTTTTTAAGAGAAGCATAGAAATTCTGAGATGTCACATCTTTAGCTGTGCCATCAGGTTCTTGGATATTGATTTTGAATGTGACATCCGTCCCTTGTATAATGGTCAGATCTTCAGCTCGTGTAGAGGACATATTCGTGGTTCCTACGATGAATCTATTTTTATCTATTTATTTATAACGGCCGCGACCCTATCTTCCGGAAAAACTGGCCTAACATTAAATCCTGCTACTAAACGATCATCGTTTGTTGTGTTTTCCATTACCTCATGCATCAACCACGGAGAAAACATATAAGCATGATTTTGTTTAGGCGGCCGCGAGTGATTTGTCATCCACAATCTATCTCTCTTTTTTCTTATATAATCTGCATTTAAATAATGTAAAGTATTTTCAATGGCGTGTGCACTTTCCCTGACAAAATTAATGTCTCCGGTATTGTCACTAGTTTTGATATAAAATGCTCCGGAAAGAAGAGCTCCAGGATGAGTATGTATTGAATTCATTCCGCCTTTTAAACTATGATTCAACCATGAATTACATACAAATACTTCTAGATCCATTTTAAAAACATTTCTGATGATATGATTTGCAGCCATATCTAATTTTTGAAGCAGATCATCGTATGCTGGACAAACATCAGTTTTCATATCAAATTGCCAGCCACCGTAATTTGATCTTGAAATACCACTGTGATTTTTTTTTGCCTCCATAAAAAAGGCATAAATTCCATCAGTATCTACATCAGGAACTTCTACGTCAAAGATACTTTCAACAAAAATATCTTTTCGTTGTATATTCATATCCATCAGTAAGCCATTGGACCTTTCATAATGAGTGGAATACTGAGTGACAATCTATTTGTTTTGGATTTAAAATAATTAAATTGACGATTTGGTATGTACAAACAATCACCTTCGTTCATAGTAATTATTTCTTGCACTTCTAGATTACCTATAGTTTCTTTTCTTTGGTTCTCTGTAGCAGAAATCTGCAGTTGATGATCCATTAATGAGCACGCTCTATTTTTGTAGATAGTTACTTCTGTTGTTCCTTCAATTTGAAATATAAAATTGCAATAAGGGTCGGCATGCGGTTCAAAAGAATTACTATTTTCTAGACCACCATACAAATGCGCGTGGCCTGAATATTGATTAATAATTGCTGGCCAAACTCCATGATCTTCGATATTTAAATAAAATACATACAACAATTGTTTTATAAGATTGTTGACATTTTCATTTTTTCTTTCGAAATTTTTTATAACAACCATGTGGCCGTTTTCGAAATAATCTCTAGCATCCCAACTAGGTGTGCCATTAATGTCCCCAGTCGTATGATATATTTGTTTTTCTTTTGTATTATTCTTAGTTCTGACTTCCATCGTACTCACAGGTTCATAAATGCTATCAGTTTTATTTAAAATAGAGCAATTATAAGTATTATTTTCTATAGTACAATCTCTGAAGTCATCCCAATCACAAATTTTTTCTATTAGAAGTTTTTCAGAATGATACACATTGTCGTTAAAATGTATGGTTTTTCTTAACTTATACAATTTATCTAAATCAATCATCAAATTTCTCCAGTGTGTATTTCGATCTTTTCATAATATATCTACGATAAAATTGTTTCGCGGACGCGACAACACCTATATCTTCTTTTGTCTGAGGTCCGTATTTTAAGTTATATGTGCCCTTTTGAATAGGTATCATATGTAGCAAAGGTGTGCCAGCTTTAATAACAAACGTACCCTCTTTCTTGGGAGACATGATAACATTGATAGTATGAAATTTTTGGGTATAATCAACTATACCAGGATATATCATAAAATTTTCCATGATATATTGGCTATGGTAAAATGGAGGCATTAATAAAAGAGAAATATCGTTTTGAGGTTGGACTCTCCACGGACTGCAAAAATGAAGAGGTTGTAATCTTTTTACTGGACACTCTGTAGCATCATTTGGAATGCCGTCAGTAATGTCTGCACTCATAGGATTGGGATTTGTTTTATGTATCGGCTTTGGAGTAGGAAAATCTGTCGGCCTACCATCACTACCAGCATATGCCATCGTTGCACCTTCAGATGCATACACAGTAAATTCATCCCATGCCGTCATAATCCATCCTTGGCTTTTATAATCAAAAATGCCAGGACAGTCGACAAAGGTTTCGCGACCGTGTTTCTCTAATTGAATTTTTTTATGGGCGCCTTCTACAGATACTGCTTTTTGTATTGGATGTAGGCTATAGATTTTTTTTGTTATATCAACAAAGTCGACATTCACTTCATTCATTTATTAATTCTCAGTCAAATTTAATCAAATCAAATACAGAATCTGTTCCTTCTTGTACGACTTCTTCGGTATCTTCGGGAGTTTCTTTGATCATCGTCTCAATAGACTCCTCATAATATACAATAAGAGCTTTCTGCTGGTTTATATATCGACGCAATTCAGCAACATTCAGGCTCATGTTCTCATAGTCAGGAACACTCATCGCAAAGAATACAGTAGTACCACTCTCTTCTTCGAACCTTACGAGAAACTCTTCCATGTTTTCAGGCGTCACAGCATAAAACTTTACCCTATGCAGATTCATAGGTTTGGGCCGGGGTTGGATAGGAATATCCTTGACTACGTAGTCGGTCTTGACTACGACAGTTGGTTCTACGCTTGCACAGCCACTATTCAGGCTGATCAGCGGGAACAGGAGGCTCAGCGCCAGAATCGATTTCGAGCTCTGAGAAAATCTTGTCCGTAGCATTGTTTACTCTCTTTTCAATTAGTCCAGGTTTCTGTAGGGTGAGTCGTGTGAGATCATGTCGTCGTAGCTTTGCAGCTAACTCGTCTTGATACTTCTCTGCTTCTTTTGCCCTTTCTTGCAGCGCGAGCATATTCTCTTGTGCGAGTTTATAATCGGCTTGTAAATTATTAATGGTTTCTTGATTAGTCTCAGCAACCATCATCAACTTTGCGTTGTTATCACGAAGGGTAGCGAGACGTTCTTGTGTATCAGTGTAATAGAACCACGCGCCTCCTACCATGCCGGATAACAAAAACATTAAAATCAAATACGGCATATTACTTACCTTTACTCCATGCTTGGGCACCAAAGAATGCTGCAACTAAGCCAGCGACTGCAACAAAATAGGTCGGCGCCATATCACCTAAAATGTTCGATGCTTTTTCTAAACCAGCAATATCAGTAGCAACAACCATGGCGGGATAGAATAACATACCAGCAAGAGAGAACCATGCCATATTTCGTTGTGCGTCTCGCATTGCATCGGCATCTTCTAGTTCCTTTCTCTTAAACTCCATATACATCGCATGCTCTTCAGCACTGACCTTTCCATCACCATTAGTATCTGCTGGATGAAATCCAGACTTTTCGACTTCTTCGGACATGTTAGCTCCTATTTGATCTTGACAACGTCATACCCTACAGGTGCTACCGTTTTTATCTCCACTAATCGTTTATCGGTTGTTAATAACTTAAAATGTGTCTCAGTAACCTTGATCAACTTACTACATACATATGTTTTCGGATTGCCTGTAGCGATTTTACTGCCATCTGGTTTTTCGATTACTTCGCCTGCAAAATAAATGGTGACTTCGAATTCGTCGTGAAGCCACGCATCAATCTTTGCAACTATTTTATCCCATATCTTCATAAGCTTATTTATCTATTAAAGTTTATTTTTTCCGTGGGCCCAAAAAACTAAAACTTGTCTTTTTCCCTCTGTCACAGGTTCAACACTATGCAGAAACATTGAATCGAAGAAACATACGTCACCTCTATTCATTTCTACTTTCTGCCATTTGGTTTTATCGTGATTACCCGCGAGGTCAATTAAAATTTCTCCACCTTTATATTCATCACGATTGGAGAGCATAATAATTCCAGATATTTTTCTGTCATATCTGTTATGACCTCTCGTCAATACGTCACGATGTGTTGTATAAAAATCAGGGCCTTCGTCATCATTTGTATATATTAGATATTCAAGGTTTTCTAAACTCGTGATGTCGTAAAGAAAAAGATCGTAATTAGCTTTTCCAGTAATATGAGAAACTTTATCCCATAACCATTGAGTATTTTGATCAATCGGCATCAAAGCCTTTTTAACTTTTCGAGCAATGCGATCTTCAGATTGATCCTCACCCATCATCTGGCCAACTGTCTCACCTGGTTTAAAATCTAATATTTTTTCGAAAAACTGTATTCTTTGTATTTCTTCCTCAACGAATACATCTTTCATTACACCAAAATGCGGAAGAAGATATTGGGGAACTAAGGGTTGATTGATTGGAAACATAATGTATACACCTCGCATTAAACAGTATCAGGATCTCCATCGTATCTGATATTTATATAGCCCTTTTCTGAGGCTAATGAGTTATTTCTAGACCAACCTACATATGCATTCACAGATGATTGATAAACACCGGTCAATTGCGGAGCATGTAAGGTAGCATATACGGCATTAGGAACAGACGGAGTAGTGTATTGACCGGGTACCGTGACAAACTGTATATAATATCCAGCTTGAGCTCCATATTTGAAATTATATACATGTGCTAAAGAATAACCCGAGCCAGCTGGTGCTGGCGCGCCCGGAGCAACGAATGCATATGATGTGCCGTCTGCTGCCGATATTGAAACAGATGTATCTTCACCATCAACACCAGCTGTATATACAGAGGGATAGTTTGTTTGCAATGTGTATCCACCACTTGTTGTATATCTTGCTGGATAATACTGAACATTCGTAGGATATTGAGTAGACACAGCATAACCACCACTGGGGAAACCAGGTGAAGGCGGATGCGCTTGATAATATCGTGTGGGATAATGAGTATATAATGTGTAAGCACCCTGAGTTTGGAATCGAGACGGATAAGTTGTATATCCAGTATACGCAGCTTGTTGTAAGTATGTTGACGATGGATGAGCAACATACGTGGTGCTGGCCGGTTCCAAATAATATGTAGAAGGCTGATTATAATATGAAACGTAATATGAACTGGGAAAATTTCGCGAAGGATACGATGCCTGCAAATACGTATTTGATGGTTCTTTATACCATGTTGCTGGATTGTCTGCATAAACTGTAGCGCCGTAATTAACAGTCCAATTGGTCGGATACGGCGCTGCGCTATAAGCACCCGCGGCTGAAGTCCATGTTGCCGGCTGATCCGCATAAGTTGTTCCGCCTCCGGCTGAACTATATGCTGTTGTCCAATTATTTCTTGTTCTATAACCACCTTTACTGCCATATACTATAACGGTATAAGTTGTTCCATCAGTTACGAGCGAGCTAGTATATGTACTTGGTTGTGTATACGAAAATTCTGAAGCCGGTTCTTGTGTATAACTTGTCGGATATTGGTAATAATTTGCTCCTGCAGCTTGTGAAGTATAAGAATTAGGATAAGTGTATGCCGTCTCATAAGCGGGATACACCGTATATGTTGTGGGCTGAAAGCCGTAAAACGCATATGCTGGTTCTGTGTACGCAGCTTCAAAAATATATGCCGAAAATTCAGAAGCACCTTCTAAATAATATGTAGAAGGCTGAAATGTTTGAGAATAGAATGCTGGTTGTGTTGCGTAAGTGTTCGGATAATTTACTGATACACTATAGGCAGCATTCGGGCCGGTCGGTGTAGTATAATTACTAGGATAAGCTGCTGAGACACTATAACCGCCTGTAGCTTGTTGAGGTGAAGGCGGATGCGAGTTATAATATCGTGTAGGATAATAGGTGATGACAGAGTATGCAGCAGTGGTAGTCTGATAAGCTGGTTCTACAGAATATACCAAAGGATAATCTGCGCCATCTGAATACGCAGGTCTTACATACGCTTTAGTTCCTACACCGCCACGACCTTCTATTTCTAATACTTGTCTTCCATAGGGTAAATTGATCGGTGTAGTACGATTAGAAACGTCTCGAGATTCACTAAAAGTATCTGCCCATGTTCGATCAAAAAAACCTTTTCCACCAGCACCAGCCATTTTTTACCTCTTAGTAAGCATTTCTGATTGCTAGAGATCCATAAATTGTACCAGCAATACTCATAAAACTATATATGTCATGACCAGCAGATTCAGGTGGATCAACACCTTCAGCCCATCTAATCGCTGCTGGCCAAGTAATGCTGCCGCTATTTGTAGTTTTAAGTGTCCAAGCAATTGTGTCTGACGTTGGTACATTGCTAAATGCCACTGTAACGCTTCCACCTGTACCATTATATTCAAATGATGAACCCGTATTTAAATCAAAGGTTTTTGTACCTGTGCCTGATTGAGCTGCTACTTTTGTTTCGATAAAATAATCTGAAACTTGTACTTTTGGAGCCGTCAATGTAGTTTGAACAGTTGTAGTACTAGAAGTAGCATTAATAATGTCTGAACCAGCTAACGTTAATTTCCACTGATTATTAGCAGGAAATCCAAAATATGAAGTGGTATTACCATCATGATACACATAGCTGGCGAGATATAGGGTATTTACATCGTCTATATTACCTAAGTCCATATCGAGCGTGTTTCCGGCCATAGAAACATTAGCTCTGAATGTAGTGACTCGTGTCGAAGCAATTTCTACAGCAGAAGTACCATTTACAGACCATTTATAACCGCGACTCGTACTATTATTATTAAATTCTAATCCAGTATTACCGTGAGTAATCGTATTAATATATGAACTAGAGCTATTAGTGACAATTCTCAATGCATCTGATGATGCTCCAGAATCCCAGATAGAAATACCTGTTCCGGCGCCACCATTTACTGTCAATCGATCATCAGGACTTAAAGTACTAGTGCCAATACCTACATTTCCGCCGACAGGCTGAAGAGTTAAAGGATATGCATTATTTTGACTTAGGGCAGTTACCTGAATGTAATTGACATAGGGCCCGGTGGCCATTGCGCCCACCGACATAATAGTTGATGAACTACCGTGCACTGTAAGCGCAGCATTTTGTGCTGATGTTGTATTGAGGCTTGGATTAGCGCCAGTATGTGAGATATAAAGTTTGCCGTAAGTACTAGTATTACCAATAGCAACACCATTTGTGTTGGTATTTACAAAAAGGGTATTCGTGTCGACAGTAAGATTTCCAGAAGAAGTCAAGCCTCCAGTTTCTAATGTACCGGTAACTACAAGACCGTCGAGTGTATCAAATTTTTGTGCAGTTGCCATCTCTATCTCTTTTTATAATTTGAATATTCCGTCGACTGCCCATGTAACATCGATATCTGAGCCGTCTGGTGTAATAGGTAATCCGTCTATATTAGTATCCATCCATGCAACAAGTCTGCTTGTTGCCGTATCTCCAGTATCTATCCAAAATAAAAGTGCATCTGCATCACCATCTGTGGACGTATCAGTCACTGAAGTAAATGTAATATCATCAGCATCAAGCACACCATTAGTGACCGTTACGTTTGATAATGCAACTGTTGCTAATACTGAATTAGCTGTATTCACATCATCATAAAACTCATCTGTTCCTATAAACGGCTCAGCGATAGAGTTAGCATCGATCAAAGAAACCTTTACCGTTTCAGTAGTCAACGAACTATTAGCAGCACCGCTAAGTAATGCTTCCTTATATTTATCGTATATTGCGTTAGCCATTATGATCGAGTCTCAATTTTCAGAATTGTAAAGTTATGTACGTTTGAACCTGATGCAGAAGTACATGTTGCGATAAGACTCACATGCGTTGCACTTGAAGATGGGACTAAGCTTACACCTGCCATATCATTTACAATTTCACCATATCGAGTATAATAGACATCACCATTGTCTGTAACACCAACATTAATCTCTACCACATATGCTGAGTCAGAAGAACCAGATCTATCACCATGTACAAAATACTTAAATCCTTTTGTTTGGCCAATTGGGAAGCTATCAATTACAGTTGCTGCTGTTGTCGATACAGAAGTATTTGAACCAGAGAAACCAACATCAGGAATCTCGAACGTAGAACCAATGACTACGTTAGCATTGAGGTTTGCACTTACATCGATCGATTCAAATTGAGTAGTACCTCCAAGTGTTAAATCAGAGGGTAATGTTACAGCTGTATCAACTATTAAATTATCAACAGTAAGTGTATTATTAGATGCGTTGAAGACAAAAGTAGTATCATATCGAGCATCTTGATATGAGTTAGTAGTTGAACCAGCTGGGATAAATATTACTGGATGTGCTTCACTTGCTCCGCTCGAATGCACTTGAATAGTATTTGATTGTGCTGCCGTACCAGTAATATCAGATGAAATTGTTCCAGGCAGTCGAGCATCATTCACTGTACCAGTCGTTAACTCTGATGCATTTATAGCAGTCAGTTGAGCGCCATCACCAACAAAGTTATTGGCAGTGACTTCGCCTGTAATTGTTGCATTGAGATCTACTTGAAGAGTCTGTACATCTGCATTTGTTACCCACAACTCAGTCCAAGGAGCAGTTGATGTACCGAGGTCGACAGATCCTGTTGGTACGATGTTTGTATCGACAACACCGATCATGCTGATTGTGTCTGAACCAGAAGCGCCGAGATCTGAGCTGCCGTTGATGTCTAAACCAGTTCCAACAACTGTACCAGTAACGTTTACACCAGTTGCTGTTGTAGCAAGTTTAGCACTATTATTATGGAAAAGAGTGACAGCGCCGTCTGCAATGGCTCTTATCATTTCTTCACCAGTATATTTTTGAATATTTAAATCATTTGATCTAATATAAAGATTGCCAGTACCGGCGTCGTCGATATAACTATGCGAACCATTGTGATATATTTGTAAGTCGTCACCAGTACCAAATGTAGCTTTAATTCCATCATTAAAGTTTAGAAGATTATTAGTAGATTCCCAATGCATTGCATCAGCAGTAGTACCATCGAAGTATACATCTGCTTCGAAGTTAGCGTATGATGTAACAAGCAATGTATCGGTATCAACGATTCCATTAGCTTCTATGCCGTCGTTTCGAGTAATTAACTTTTGATCACCATTGAAGTGCATCGATGCACCTTGGCCAGCAGTACCACAAAAATATGCTAGTCCGCTTGTATCTTCCAGCTGCATGTTATTTGCTTGAAGTACTAAATCACCGGCACCTTCTTCTCTAATATATGTGTTAGAACCTTCGTGATACATGGTGAAATCGCCACCTGTACCCATTGTGATATAGTTGTTATCGTCAAAGTTTAGTGTGTTAGCTGACTTATCCCATGTTAATGTAGGATTACCTGTAGAACCTTCAATATCAATATCATCTTCGAATAGAGAAGTACTACGTACTCGCAAAGTATTCGTATTAGCGAGATCAGTAATATGTACTTGATTATTGTTGGCTAAAAGCGCAGGAGTATCATCGGGAGAATAGATGATAACGTGGCTTCCATCGATACCTTCTAAATAACGAGAATTGTCTGTTGCTCGCAATACTAAGTTTGTACCTTCAATATAAAGGTTTCCAGTGCCTCCTTCAAGAATAAGGCTATGACTACCATCATGCTTGATAGTCAAATCATTACCATCACCCAAGACAATTGGTGTGTTATCTCTGAGGTAGAGTGTATTAGCTGATGCATCCCATGAGATATTATTAGAATCGAGACCAGTAGATCCATCGAAGTTGGCATCAGTCAGTACACGTAGAGTGACAGTATTTGCCTCACCGGTGATTTCTACACCGTAAGCATTCGTCTGCATCTTTTGGTTGTTATTATGATAAAGTGTAACTTCACCAGATGTATTCGCAACGATAAGGCTAGTTGTGCCAGTATCATCAGTAACGCGGAAGTTATCCTCAACGCGAACTGACAAATCGTTAGAGGTTTCTGTTATCGTTGTATCTGTGCCATCGGTGACGATGGTGAAGTTATGGGCTGCTGCATAGTTTGCGCCACCCATTTCGATAGGTTGGTTATTGTAGGTGACAAAACCATTATCAGCAAGAACTTGTCCGTATACTTCTACACCGTATGTGTTAGATGATACTTTCTTAATATTATTATGATATAGCTCGACACCATTATTGACATTTGCTGTCATTAACAATTCATTACCAGTGTCTGACCGCATTTCAAAGTCATCTGTGAAGATGTTTGTATTAGTCGAACCGCGGACATCGAGAATATCGGTATTTACATTTCCTCGAGTTCCAGTATAATAGATCTCAAGATCGTCACCATCACCCCACGTAGCTTTGACATTATCTCTGTAATTCCAAATCTCATTTGTAGCATCCCAATGGACACTATTTGAATTTAATGTAGTGTTATCATAATTTGCATCTGATTGAACGCGTAAAGTAGTAGTATTAGCTTCGCCATAAATCTCTACGCCGTCTGGAGAATTATCTGCGTCTGATGCACTATCGATAGTAGATAATCTTTCTGTTCCAGCGGCAAACAATGCAACTTCATTTTCTCCAGTTGCATTCGCCGTCATGTAATGAGTAGTGCGGCCGATGTTTGTCAACTCAAAGCCTTCTTTCACTTCGAGATATAGGTCGCGATCATCAGCTTTAATAAATGCATCTGATCCATCAGTGAACATTTGGAATTTATAAGTGGTAAGATCTTGTGTTCCGTCGTAAGTAGTATTACCACCCATCAAGATTTTATTGCCGTCGAAGATTACGAGATCGTCTTCGAGGATCGCATCACCATGTACAGTGACACCATATGTATTAGTTGTGAGTCGAGCAGCATTGTCCCAATAGAGTACAACTTCTCCATTGAGATTGGCAGTCATCATATTCTCGCCACCGGTTTCTGTTCTTAACTCGTAGCGATCAGTAATAAGATTTAGATTAGCAGTTGACCGAATATCTTGAATGTCTGTATTAGAGTACATTCTATTATCGGCCGCAGAATAGAACATCTCATATTGGCCTGTGCCACCAAATACTTCTGTACCTGATGCTCCACCAAATGTTGCTCGTACATCATCATTGAAGTTTAGTTGATTATTTGAGCTTTGCCAATGTAGTTGAGCATTTGTATTACTTCCTGCAGGCCCGTCGCCTACATATAATACATCATATCGTAACTCGGTTGTATTCTCAACGATTAAGCCATATGTAGAGTTGACATAAACTTCAGTTGATTCTGGTGTAAACGTAGTATTAGAAACGATATAGAGTGTATCGGCCGTAATAGTATTTTGAGAATTATCCCAAAAACCCCCGCGCAATCCACCAAATTCTACATTTGCATCAGTATTGCTTGCAGCATTATTTCCAAACACATTATCATCAGTGCCATCATTTCTACCATTATTGATAACGACCATGGTATTTGCAGTAAACTGACCGAAAAGAGTAGCGTTACCATAGGTCATTGAACCGCCAGGCAAACTATTTGCTGTCATGATCTGAGTAGTACCAGTGACAAATTCACCACGCAAATATAGCGAGATGTCGTTGGTCCTATTCAGCCAATCAGCAAATGTGTCTGTAGCTGGATTGAGTTGTGGAAAATCTGACAGTAATGCCATTATCTGGTTCCTACTATGTGTTTTTGGAGGATCTGCTTGATTTGAATAATTTCTCTTTCGAGCTTGTCTATCTTGTCTTGCATTTCTCGTTCTTTATAAGCTCGAGCTCTGTTCATTTTATAGTGCTCGAGATCCTTCTTATTGGTATTTATAAACGAACCTTCGCCTATAGAAACATAATCTTTTTCAACTGCTGACATTTATGCTGTGACTCCGATCACCCTATAATCGTCAACTTTCGGTACAAGTTTTCTATCTGAAGCCAGTAAGACAATCTTAATAGCAACTCGATTATACGTATCATACGGTGATCCGGCTTCATTGAAATATCGTACTGCATTATAGTTGTCTGGATTGCGATACGCAGTCTGTGCAGCATCAAGTTTTGACACTTCAAAACCTTCACCAACAATATTATTATTTGAAACATTTTCTGTCAATGTAATAGTGCCTGCTGCATTATCAAATGAATCAACTGCGAACAATTGATAATTTTCAGGGAACAATGGACTAGATATCTTAATTACATCATCTACCGTAATTTCATTTGTTAAATCATGACCGAATCCAGTGATTACATTATTGTTTAGTGTTGTAGTAAACGTTCCGGATAATAGTGTAGTCGCTGTTGTATTAGCGAAACTAAATTCCATTTCTTTGTAATCTCTTAAAGATCCAGCTTTACTAAACTTATCATCACCAACTGTTCTTTCAAGTTTTGTCCATTGTTTATCGTCAAATGCATCAGGATCGGCATTATTATGAATCTTAGCGTAAACTTCGATATCAGTATTACGTGGTCGATATGCATTCATAATAACTTTAATATCTTCAGCATTGTTTCCGTCACCTAACTCAAGAGTTGTAGAGATATGCCGTGTCAACGCATTACCTTTATTGAGATGCTCATTGGTACTATCATTATTGATCAACCATCGATGTGTGACCATATCCATTTCGTTCAAATCGATAGTTGGAGCAGAGTATGATCGATCAGTCTCACCGAGATATTGGTAAGTCAAATTGATTTCTGCAGACTTCATTTGACCAGTAAAATTGGTACCGCCTGAATTGGCCTGATCAACTTCTTGCGAAGTAGAAATAATCCATCCTGCATAATCTTTGATATGATTTGGAGCATTAAGATAAAAAATCTTGTTATTTGAATGCAACTTATATATTCCTGCACCTAAATCTTCGGAAAGATTGTAATAAGTTACCGGTTTAAATTTCGGTGGCAATTGAGCATTCCAGTTTGATCTAAATACTGATACAGGCAGTGGATTATAAGAAGCAATAACTCCAGTTGTACCAGAATCTATACCTTTAATAGTATCACCAACAGCAAATCTCATATTTCCATCTAAATCATATTGAGCATAATTAACAGACGAATCAGATAGTCGAATATTTGAGAAATAATAATCATAATATTCGACTTCGCCTACGACAGATTTAAACCAAGTACCAGCTGGTGAACCTGATGTACCACCAATTGTCCTTTCAGCATATTCTTCAACATAGACTATAGTCGCACTGCCAGCAAATGATTTATCTACAGTGAATACTTGTTGAATGGTGGTATCTGTGTTATCAGTTAATATTAGTTTGTCACCATCGCTAAGTGTTGTAAAATTAGTATTACTTCCTATGATTTTATTTGTGCCAGCAGCAATATATACATTGCTCAATTCATCTGTGCGAACTTTATATACTTCTTCACCTGGTTCCCATGTTGCCGCAGTACTAGAAAGATTGAAGAATTCGTACGATGCATTGTGCAAAGTAACATCGACTGAGCTCAATGTATATTCTGCAATATTAACATCAAATTTAATATCTAAATCGTTTTTAGGTGTCCATGACGACGCTGCAGCAGTCTTACGCTTAGATTTTTCTCTATCATAATAGAAAACATCACCTTTATGTCCTTTCGAAGAACCTTGAGATCTTTCTTCTGTTTTAACTCCATCTACAAGAGTCAAATCACCTTTTTGATTCATCCATAAAGCATAATTAGTATCTTCTAAATTGATAGCAATAGCATAAAACCGATTTGTTTTTAATCTCAATGGACTTTTGAACGTAAATACGGTACCAGAAGTTGCAAGAGGTGAAGCTTTGATTTGATTATAATCTAATTGCACTTCTGAACCAGCATAACGTGATGTAATAATCGGTGTGCCATCTGATTCACATTGTAGAATAGAGATGTTAATGCCAGGATTTGCTAAACCAGAAGCATTTTGTTTGATAATTGGTTTAGATCTGATATACAGAACAACATCGAGCAAATCTACAGTATCTGATCCATCAACTTTTAATGCATCAATAAAGAAAGTTTGATAATAATTACTGCGTGTTGAAATAGGTACAATCGGATCGATCATCCCCACGTCGGGTAATAAACAATCACAAATAATACCAGGAGGTAAAGCATCTTCAGGTCGAGGAGGAGGATTTACAACAGTAGTTGATGTACCCCCATCTTCTACTACTACCGGCGGAGCAATTGTTTTCTTAAGAGTTTTAATCTTATTGGAACTATCAGGATTATTTACACTGCTATAAGCAATGAGTTTAATTTTATCTCGACCTAAATCATTCTTTTGAGTACGAGTATGCCAAAACTTCCACATTTTTGTGAAATCTTTAGAACCATTAGATTTAGTACCTGAAACAGTAGCATCATCCGTACCAAACGGTCTTGTTTTAATTTCAAGTTTACCGTTCGCATCAGATTTTAAATATGTCGTAAGACCTCTATTTCCTTCGCGATGGGTATTATTTTTAACAGATTTGCCCATTGGTTTTGAAAATGATGTAATATCTTCAAATTGATTACCAGGGTGATTATCGAGCATCACCTTATATTTTGTATTGGGTTTTAATCCAGTAGTTTTTAGTGTTACCCACTTAGGTTTATTTTTACCGCGAGCAGCTCTAGGCATCGTGAAAACATTTTCATCACGTCTCCTAATTTGGTTAATACTGCCTCTTAGTCTTTTGCGTGCCATTTAAATAATCCTATTATCTTTTATCTAATATAAGGTCTTTATTGGTGCCAAAAAGGTTAAACATACCGTGCATCGGCGCAAAGTTTGGACCATCTTTAAATCTTATCTTTACGTTATGGTGTAAGATGTATTCACCATCTTTTTCACCTGCCCAGAAGTTTTTATCGCCGCAATCCATCGGCCTAACATCAAGTACACCCATATCTTCGACATTAATAACAGTATCGAACCATGTTTGACCATCTTTCATAACTGCTACTTTCTTATCGCCGACATCTGGTGCATCGTAGTATTTACCTTCATCGGTCCATAGAGGTGCTGACGTAGAACATATCAGACTAATTCCAGCTTCAGTTGTAACTCTTACGCAGGGTTCTGGTTTAGTTACTGCATTAATAACAGTGCCTTCAACTATTTCTAGATCTTCAGTACCCAACAATACTGCAGATCCGGGCATCATTTGATGTGCTCTATTTTGACCTTCAGTCACTACCGGCAAATAGCTGTCCACGTGTACACAACCACCGCCACCGCCAGGTTTGGTAGGCGGGGGTGGAGGAGGTGGAGGCGGCGGAGGCGGCGGATCTGGCGGCTCAACAACTGGCTCTTCGGGCGGTTCCGGTTCTGGCTCGGGATCAACCACAGGTGGGCCAGAAGGTGGAATTGGGGGTGGAGTAGATTCTACTTCAATATTACATTCGGGGTCGTTTGTACTCACACAACCATCATCACCACTATTATTTGTTGGTGGTGTGGTTTGATCAGTACAACCAGGTTCTGGTGTAGTCGGATTACAACCACACGCTGAAGAACAAACTACAGTATCTGACGCCGTAACAGTACAACCACCGGGACCAGACCCCTGATTACCTGTATATGTGTATGTTATCTGTGATGTTCCGGAACATGAAACTTTGTAGAACGAACCAGCTGGAGGACAACTTTCTTCAGGCGGTTCAACAACTGGCGGTGGAGCGACATAACACTTTGGTGAATTTGGTACAGTATAACCAACTTCGGTGCCATAGTTACCATCACACTGATATACATAAAGTGTGCTACCAACACAACGATCGTATTTAAACGTACCTTTAGGACATGCAGGTGGTCGTGTATTTACAGCTGTTTGACCAGAATCATATACCGCATCAGCTTGTGTAGTAGCAGGATAGCAAATTTCAAAGTTAAATACTTCTTTTGCTTTATGGGCTCTAACCGTAATATATCGACCATTGAGATGATTATATGCAAATCGTAATTTGCCGGCACCTTGCCAAGCTTTATAATCAAATGGACCAGTACCATCTATTGTTACTCTGATATTTGACGGAGTTGGATTTGCAGTTTCAAACCATGGATTAGTAGAATATGGAACAACTTGATTTCTACCGTTTTTGACTGGATATAATTTCTTATACAACTCAATAGCTTCATCAGGTCCAAGAGGTACGAACTTATCAGTTTTAGTTGGATCTACTTGTAATGTACCTGTTTCTTGACTATTTAATGTCGGTGGAGTCTTAGATTGAATTACTTCATATGAAATACCACCCTGAGGATTAAAGAATTTAATCTCAACATATCTTTGCGTGCCGTCAGTTTCGTTAGTACCTACGAATGTAAACTCTTCCCACACTCGCTGCAGTTTTTCGTATGGTGTAGTAGTTGTATCTCCGACATTCTGTAGATTTCTATTAGATTCAAATTCACAAAACTCTTCAATTTCAGGCACATATGGCTCTACATATGGCGCATAAGTAGCAATTGTTTGACTTACAAGATTTTTTCTCTTATGCGGGAAAGTAATCTTATTACCGATTACATACTTCGAAGATACTGCAGCAACCTCAAAGTCAATATTGAGTGTTGTTCTATCGGGCTGTAATACGTATTCATAGATAGATGCATTATAATATGATAGGTCTCTATTTGAAAGACCATAGTTTTCAAAATTATCTACAAAGAAACCAAACTTAAATCTTTCTAATGTACTATCAACAGAACTTTGAATTGTTTTATTAATTGTCTTATTTTCAAGTTCTGACATATTTTGGTTATATTCGAGAGCATTAATTCTTCTCTCAAGATTACCAATTTCCGACATCGTATATACACGATTCTGCGGATCAACTTTGAACAATTGGTTTTGGAATTTGCTAACTCTAACAAATTGCTGATTACTATTTTCTACAAACGTAGACATAATCTCTTTCAATTCTGTCGATGGTCTCTCAGGAATTGAAGGATATGGTTTTACACTACACTTATATAGACTTAATTTATTTGCTTCAGTATGTTTCTGTAATTCTTTAGCACCAATTGTAACGTCGAAACTACCATCAGACTTTACACTGATTTCATCTGTGCGACCTTTATAATATGTAATATCATATTCAAAGTTGCTTTGTGGTTTCGGGAATCTATATTGACTATAATTAAATGATACCACTTCAGACGATGCGCAGTTTGCAGTTGCAGGATTAGTAGTAACGGCTGCAGTGGGTTTTGCCATCGGTCTAAAGTCAATACATTCACGAAGATCGTAATATCGTCCTCTCTCACTTACCATTTCTGGAATTTCAAGAGTATGCATTACTCCATTAGGTGTAGTATTAGCACGTAGAGTAGCGAGTTCTTGCTCATCACTAATATTATATGAGTTTATTACTTTAGCACCGTGTTCATCGCCGTCATACAAATAATCAAATTCTACAAGTATTTCAGTAGCGAGTGTCGTAGATGCCGATGGCCGTTGATACAAATAACCAAGTCCCCAATATGCATCTCGTTGATTATTATCAACATAGAATTCCGATGTAATATTAGTATCACTCGTACTTGTGCCATTATAAACATTGACTAGTCGAATAATACCTGAGAAACCGAGGTTTTTACCTTTATCCCAATCACCAGTTGTATTAACAAGTACGTAATATCCTCGACGGACATTCATAGATACAATTTGATTATCATATTGTTGATCAAAAGTTACACTGAATACGCCTGTTGCAGCAGGGACAGCAACGCCTAAATTAATGATTAGGTCATTACCATTTACTTCTGCATTTGCTGTTGATCGTGAAGAAAGATCGACAGGAATATCCTTAGGGAAAATTCTCTTAAATGATTTACCTGTAGCATTTGATAATCCAGAAAACAATCCGCTCTGTGATCTAAATGTCAGTTTATTTTGTCCGCCAATTGCCGTAATTTGACCAACATCTGTACCATCAGTAATCCAATCACCAACTCTCATATTAGTAACAAATGTTGCAGCGCCTGCACTATCTGTAATAGTATAAAGATTATTGCCGTCACTTGATGTAGAAAGTGTCATACCAGATTCGATATCTGCTGAGGCAATAACATCTTGTTTTGGTACAATGATTAGATCATTTTCTTCTTGATCGCTAAGATAGCCATTACCAGAAGAATACGACCAAGTTGCATTAGTTTGTTTAGCAACGGTAATTTGACCGCTAGTATTTACATCATAATATGTAGTACCTGTAGTACGATAAATGTATGATGTATTAGTGATACTAGAAGCTGGTAAACCAGTGTTAAAAATAAGTGCGTTTCGGTCTGCATCTACAATTTGAGCAATATCACCATAAGCATCGACGATATAGTTATTACCACCTTCTTCTATTTGCACTTCGCCGGCAGATTTAAGTGATCGAATAATATTTTGATTTGATTGAATAGTAACGACATCCGCAATTCCATCTTCTTGCATCAAACCAGAATCAAGATCTGTGTAAATTGATCTTACATCTTTAAAGTTTTTGCCTTTATTCATTTGAATATCGAACAGATAAATTCGATATTTGGCATTTGATGTGCCTTGAATACCGCTTACATATGTCATATTTCTAATCTTAGCAGAACCAATAGCAGTTCCACCAAGAGATGAAGTAACAGTATTAGCTGCGTCGTAATTGTAACCACTAATAAAATTAGCAGCAGTGTCCTTTAATACTACTGTACCATTGTCATTAAAAGATGAAACACCTGCAACTTCATTTACTTCGACGTATGCAGCATAGTTCAGATCAATATCTTGATCTGTTTTAGTGACTGTATCTGTACCTTTATTAACATCCTTGACAAAGTTTGTCTCCGTCTTAATTCGATATCCACCGATATATGCATGACCAGGATCGACTACATATGAGAAGGTAGTATCAGAATCTTCGAAATCTAAAGGTGATCGAGTTGTGGCGCGGAACTCATCGAGAACATAGTTACCAGACTCATCATATGTTCTCTGAGCGATCATGTCGCCTATCTTATTATATTGTGTTGTCTTATTTTGCTGGAAAGGCTTGCCTTCAGAGAATCGAATGATAGGGAAGAAATTAGTTGCTGTCTTCTCTTCGGCAGCAGTTCTAACAACAAGTACAGGTGATACTCTCAATCGATCTGCACCAGGAGCAGATTGATTAAGGAAACCAGACGCATTGTCATAAAGAGTCGCATCTGTAAATACGTTTACTACTGATTCAGTACTATCAAAACCGACTGACAAATCGCTCGGTGTATTTGAGAACTTACTTACCATCTTGAATTGAGGAGCAACATTCAAGAATAAACCTTTTTGATAAATTTGACCCGATGCAACTGAAATACCATAGCCTTCGCCTACGGGATTAGTTACACTAGCTCCGACTGTAACAGTTTGATACCAGTTTTCTGGATCTAATTGAAGATTATTTAAAACGGTAGCATTTGTTGCGCCTACTGAGTATAAGCTAACATGAGGCAGTATATTATAACCAAATCCTCCGCGAGTAATTTCAGCAGACTGAATTTGTCCACCAGCAGTTGTAGTGATTTTGCCAGTAGCGTTTTGTCCAATAAACGAAACAACTCTAAATTGATTACCTGATCCACTACCAGTTGTACATTCGAGTAACTGATCGACTTCAATATCCCAACGTGATGCATCAATTTGATCGCCATATTGATATTGTGAATTTGGTTTTACACGAAGAATCAAACTATCATTTTCTGGATGAGGTATTGGATCATGTGTTACAATCAGTGAGATATTGCCTGTCGCAACGTCTGAAATTACATCATTTACTGCGAATGTATTAGTGAAATTAGCATCGCCGTTAGTAGCGGTACTAATTTCGATTGCAGAAAATATTACTACAACATCATTATTAGAAAAGACAGCTGATCCACTTGAATTGTTAGCTACGGTAATATCAAAGAGTCTTTCGTCTTGATGGAAGATTCTAATTTCTTCACCTGCGAGGAACTCATCTTCATCAGGATTTGTTGTGCCTGCTGCAGACGCAGCTTCGTCATCTAAATATGTGACATATAATGTTTTTAAATTTATATTATCGCTTTCGAAACCATCTTCAACATGATCGATCAACGCAATTTTACCTGTCAATTGACCGTTTGCACTCATACCTGCAAATTTACTTACATCTACCGCGGCCCCTTTCTTGGTAGTATCTAAGATTTTTACAAATGGCATTGAGTTATGGTATGTGAAATTACAACCATCAAGAATTGTACCAGCTTTCAGAATGTGATCACCAAACTGCTCGATTTGATCTTGCAGCATAGTCTGAAGCTGGTTTACCTCACGTACTTGCACCGCAGTTGCAGGCTTAAACAAAATTCGATAGTAGTTATTATTTCTATCGAAATCGTCAAAGTAAGGAGATGATGATAAGTTTGTATTAAGGGGCATTACTTAAAACTCCAATATAACGCGAATTTCTTCTGATTGATTTTCGTCTCTATCAACTGGTATATCATTTTGAATATAGAGGATAGCACCTCTATTTGGATCTAGATCACCGTATTTAATATCTAAAGCATCACTTTCACTAGCAACTAATTGTGTTCCTCGCAGATTTCCTGTCAAATTAGTAAATGTGTTAAAATTACCTGAAACATTTGTTAGACTAATAGTGGTTGCTGAGCCACCTGTATCGGTTGTAGAATGTAGTTGTCCTGTGGCTGTTGCTTGATCTAAATCTACACCTTGAAAAATTGTTTCGTCTTGAGTGAAAGGACCATTAGTTACCGAACTACCGATTATTTTCAACATTTGATTATAATCAGCGAATCTAAAGTCAGCGTCATGCTGACCTATTCTACTATTTATATCAATTCCAGCAATCGTAGCTATTTGTTTACTTGTTTCACCATAAATCATACTACCTTTAGTAAAGAATGGTCTACAGTTATTAACTAAAATACCAGCAATATTGCTTGGTGTCCCAACAGGCAATGGAGCAGATTTATTTGAGACGATAGCATCTGCTTGCATATGAACATAATAAGCAGTAACTGATGTATCAGTAGCTGTCACCCATTCTGGAGTGTCTGTCAAATTAATTGTATTAGAAGATGAACCTGCAGCTACCTTTGTTAACAAATATTGTGGAACTGATGTTTCAGTTTTAAGAAAAATATAATCTCCAGTGTTAAAGTGTAGATTATAATTACCACCATCTACACTATCTTGTATAGAAGCACCCAGCGCAGTATTACTAATAAAAGTTCCAGTCGCTCCGATTTGCAACTTAGAAAACTGCCTTACAACTTCTTCTTCAACGAAATCACCAGTTTCGTCAGTAGTATATATTGCCACATTTGCAAATTGTGGGTCACGAATAATACCGAACTGAGCAAAAGAATTTGTTGGTTCAACGAGACCTGCTTCATCACGATTATACTTCATATAGAATGCCAATCGCCTAGCACCAAATTCAATAACAGTATTAGCGCCATGTCCTCCTTGTGGCGGAATAATAGGTCTAATAGTTGCAGGAGTAGGCGCAGTTGTAATTCCGTTATTTGAAACTGGATTACCCTGAAGTACACTAGCACTTGCAAATGAATAGTTTCTGCCGATATTTAGCATCTCGACTCGATTTACACTATTAGATGCAGACGGACTGATGATAGCTCGAGCTTCAGCATTAGCAGTTTGGTTGCCATCACCTATAATTTGCACCTTAGGCATTACTTCATATGTGGATGTTTCGTTAGGCAGAGTAGTAAATTGCTCGTCTAATTGAGCAAATACACCGCCGAGATCTGAAATATATGCAGACTTTTCAATGGTTCTATATTGACCCGAGCCCACACCACTTGTAATATACAATATAGTATTTTTATAAAAATCTGTAGTTTGTTCTGAGCCTAATTTTAATCGATATGTTTGATTGGCTTTAGCTGCAGTAAAGTGTGCTTCTGCTGATCCTTCAGGAGCGCTATCGATAATTGTTGATGTAATTCTATTAATATCTGCAACTTCAAATTTTGCATTTGTAATATAATTATCGTATTGTTTACCAGCAAATGTAACTCTTACAACATCGATCGATCCTTCAACAGCATTATCTTGTACTACAGTATTAGCAACAACAGGAATATATTTTTCAGTAGCAAACTTATTAAATACCGTCGACGTGATACTATACATATATTTCCACTGATAACCATCAGCAGTTTCATAATAGTCATCACCTACTGTATATAAATCAGCATCGTATTTGGCATTTGCAAATAATGGCTTAGAAGTACTCGGCGCGCCGTTATTATTGTACAGACACTTATAAACATGTTTAAAAGCGCCTTCATCGACTAGCACATAAAAGTTTTTATCTTGTAGCTCAAGTAATTGATCATCGTACATTTCATATACTGTACCACTTTCCCAATTTGTACGATTGACTACAAAACGAATATCGGCAGAAGTCATCTTTTTCCCGAAAATCATATTTCGAAATACTTCAGAGTTTAATTGACGTACTGTCTCAGTCGGTGTATTAATTTCTTCTAGTGTCGACGCAACAGTTTCATGATCACCAACAAAAGCATAATAGGCAGTATTTGCCCGCTCGGTGACAGATTCGATTATCTGATTAATCAGATGTGTCTTAAATTCTGCTGGTACTAGTTTCTTTGCCATTTTTTATTTATCTCTATGCTACGTTAGCAGTGTAGAAAGTATTTTGATTGATGAATAATGATGTCGATTTCAAATCAAACTGTACTGAAGTATCGATAGGTGTAATATCAATAGTAGCTTCTGAAGTACCAACATATCCACCAAATGGTTTACTACCAGCAACATGAAGCACATCTACGAGTGTCTTCTTATATTTGTTAAACGGTAGAGCAGACAGAACTTGATAAGAATATTCTTGATAAAAGTCATTATCAGCTAAGTATTTATCCGAACTGAGAAACGACCTTCTATTTGGATGGATACCAGGAGCAATACCTTGAGTACCAAGAAAACCTTTTACTGATATTGTTTTATCGGCAGTTTTAGTCGACTCAAGAGTTAAATTTTCTCCTAGTTCATATGTGTCAGTAGAATTTACATAATTTTTACCGAAATAACCGAAACCAGAATTGATGATTCTAACAGCTGTAGCAAATCCGTTGCCTGATAATGCTGTGGCTTTTACATCTGCATTTTGGCCAGGACCTGGTAGCATTCGAGTTTCATCAACAGTTTCAATCACTGCAGTGACACCTGAAGTCGTTCCTGTAATCGATTCTCCATGTCTAAATTCAGATTGAGTAGAAAAATTCATAACATTATTTGCACCGGTGTCGACATTATCATCTACACGTACATCCCAATTTAAACGTCTGGCAAATATCTCTCTTGTCTGAATATTAAAATCATATATTCTTGCTTCTTTTGTATCATTTTCGCCTTGTACTACAATTTTCTCTCCTACTCTAAATGTCTTCAGGAGATTTTCGGCATCTCCTTCATCTTTATAGCGAATGTAAAAATCATGTCTATCGATGTGTGAGGTCAATGGATCATATACGATAAAGAATGGATCGTCGCCATATCCTTCACCGGGTGCGGTAATTACAATAGAATCAATCGATCCAATTTCTATACCAGTTGTAGTATAATTTAAAGCATCAAGCAATGTAGTATTAGAATAATTAATTGTATTTCCTTGTGCAACTTCTTGAAATTCTGAATTGCCTGGATCATTTGCATCAATATTTGCTGTTTCGTATATAATAGTAGATAAATCAAGAGTATCTAATATTAGAGGACCACCAGATCTTTGAGTCGTTTCGTAATAGAATTGTGTTTCTTGTTCTTCGAAAGTCGATAATGTAAAATTAGCTCTAGTAGTATAAGTTGATGTTCTATTATTTGCACTACCAGGAGCATATGTACCAAGCGCTGTATTCGATGCATATGTATTTGCATATAGTTTAAATGGTAATTCTTCTGATGTTGTGCCAATTAAACCAATATTTACATTTGACATTTCTACAATCGTAAATGGCTCGTTGGATTCATCACCTAATATATAAAATGGCCGATTTGTTCTGAACGCGCCGACCTTTGATTGTAGATTGAGAAACGTTTGACCTGTTGCATTATTTGAGAATGTATTTGCTACACCTGCCCGCGAATAGATTTGATTTATATCATCTTTTTGGTAGAAAATGGTATCAGCAGCAATTGCAATATCTGAATTTGTGGTGTATTCAAGTGTAAAAACATTGCTCACTGCGATAACATTTGCTTCTACTGAAACATCAATACCATCTAAATCTTCTAATTCATATCTTTCAGATGAGCTATCTACATTAGAATACAGATATTGAATATTTTGTGTGTTCGAATAAAAACTGTTTGCTATGTCCCTACCATCATCTGTTTCAATCAAACCAGTAGAGCTATTAGCATAATTAGCTTTAATATAATTTAAAACAAGATAACCGTCAGCAGTACTTTTATCAACAAGAGTGCCTTCCCATACGATAATATTGCCGATATCATCGTTTGCAGTAATATACAACTCTGTTCCTAAATCAAGAGCTAGTGCAGCGTCTGTAGACTCAGTATTAGAAGTGTTGAGATAGAAACGATGTAGATCTTGTTTTACAGTATTAAAGATTTCAAATGGCTGTGTTTGAAAGAAAAAGTCTTCGTTTTCAAAATTCTTTATCTCATCAAATCTCAGTGTTCTTTTTGAACCGATGACTTGAGCATCATTAGTATATCCCCAGCCCCCTTCAATTAGATTGAAGTTTACAACACCAACAGCGTTTCGAACAGCTGTTACAACTGCTACGCCTTTTTTACCCTTGCCGTCTTTAACTGCTACTTCTTCACCAACTATAAAACCATCGTTTGAAGCTTGAATTTCAAATGAACTTAATGAGCCAATCATTCTATTTCTATACTGAGTTCCGCCTAATTCTACTTCATCAAAAGCAACAACTAATTCGTCCGTTTGGAAATTGCCATTAAGTCCACTCAAATACAAAACTTCAATGTACAGACTACCGCGTTTAATTCGAATTAATTTTTCTCCGAATGCAGAGGCGCCCGTGACTGTTCCAAAAACTTGTTTGCCTACAAAATTGATATTAGAAGGATCTGGCAATAATTCAAGATAACGTTCGTCTGTCCATTCATTATCTGATAATCGGAATACATCATCTGATGGAGTGTAAACTCTTGCTTCTAATCCATACACCAGCTTAAAGAATAGATCGATGGCTCGCGAAGAACCTTTCGCTCTATAAAATTCTAAAGCATTTTTAATGAATAACTGTTTATTTGTAGCAACGTTAAATTGAATGTTAGAAAGATATTTGTTTTTAAATGATAGAATAAAATCATCTATAGTATTATCGATATCTCTATAATCTGCAAGCTTTCTCGCATGATATATCGCTTCTGAAGGATTTTGAACAAGTGTTTCTTTATTTCCATCACCATCTAAATCAGCATAAAATTCACTCGTCTCTAGCCACTCATAATATGCTTTTACAAAGGCAATAAAAAGTTGGCCTTCTTCTTTATAAAAATCAGGAAATTGATTCGCAACTAGTTGCGATATTGTATTTTCTACATCAATAGCCATTAAATTCTAACCTGTTCAATTCTTACATTAATATCAGCATCGAGTACCCTGAGAATAGATCTATTTTTTGCTGTAATATCTTTTTCTCGTGGTGTAACAGTTACTTTTAGCTGAGGCTTTTGATCTTGAGGCAAGAAATTATTAATACGTAACACACCAGTTTCGTAATTAACAGAACCAATAGACGTCAATTGTGTATGCGTACTTGTTGTTGATTTAATTATAATCAAATCTCCCAATCCATTATCTTCAATAGAACACTGCTCGCCTTGATATAAGAAAGTATCAGTGCGCACTACAGCTCTTTGATTGGAAGAGTGATCTCCTTGTTTTTGACCAATATCATTTACTAATGGCATGCCAAAATCAATCGTATAATTAGTTCTTTCTGCTACATTTAGAGAAATAAACTGCGTGGCTTCGACTGTTGTATCGTTACTGATAATAGCATCTTGTGCCCCATCGATAGCAGCAATAAACTTACTATAACGTAATGTTTTATTAAATCCATTGAGATTGTTAAAGTTAAACGATTGAATGGCTGATACTACAAGACTCTTCATATCATCAACACCCAAAGCTGTTTGTGTAATATCGTATTTCACATTTGAACTCACTGTCAAATACATATAATTTGGAACAATAAACACAGGATCAATTGACAAGGGGCTGCGAGGTTTAATAAAGTCTCTATATTTGGCTCGATACGTATCGGGCAATGAATCTGTATTTTTAAGGTCGACAGCAATAATTACTTTACCAAATTGTGGAGGATCAAATTCTTCGCCACCATACGCAGCGATATCATTGATCTCTGAGAAATTTGCTTTTAATAGTGTAGCGTAATCTTGTGCTGTTACAACTCGTTCTTGTGTTGTAAATGCTCGCGGCGCGTTAAACTTAATTGATTCTACTGATTCCGGAATAGAACCGCCAGACGCCCTAGATAATACACGAATATCGGTAACAGTCGCCGTCGTGATATCATCATCAGCGGTAAATGTACGTATACCATTTGGCAATTCACCATTACATGCTCTATATTCAATCAACACAATAGAGTTATTTTTTGGAGGTCGACCAATAACACCGTCACCAAAGAGTATTTCGTAAGAATCATTTTCTGCGGCTTGCAAGAAAAATACTTGACTAGTAGCTCCAAGACCAAATAATGAATCACGTATATCGTAATTCAAAACGGTCGCGCCATTATCTTCGATTACAGTTACACGTAAACTCGTCGTATCGACAGTTTTATTAGTAATCAAATATCTAACTGGATTTTGTGTATCGGCAACATAAGAATCTTGTACGTAGTCACCTTCATAAAGTACTACATCAGTCGCAAGGAATACGTTTTGCGTGTCAGTACTAAATGCTTGAATATTTTGATTAGTAGTAAATGTAAAATTACGGCTGCCTGCAGTACCAGTAAATGATGTACCGCGAGGAATTAATACAGTTGCATTTTCAGAATTATCTCTCAGCGCTATATTTACTCTCGCCTGTGCAGATCTAAATGAACGAGGAATATAGTTTAGTTCTTTAGCGTGCGAAACAATAGAATCTCTTAAAAGCGCCGAATCAAGAAACATCTCGTTTGCAACCATATTCAAATAGAAACCATTTAAACTGGTATTATATGCGAGTACATCTAACAATACATTAATATTAGATGCTTCAAAATCATAGTCTCTAAAAAGATCTTGACTCTTGAGATATAGTTTTAAATTTTCTTTGATTGAAGCGAAATCTAATGTAGTGAGATCGTTGCTAGTAGCCATTTTATCTTACTCGGTATAGTGTGAGGTCTAAGTCTTCAACATCCCTCGATGTCAAGACATTAAATTGAATTTTTACGTCGACTGAATTTTGATCTTCTGAAACAACACAATAAATTTCCCTCACTTGAGCTCGTGGTTCATATGTTTCTATTAACCATTTAAGATCGTTTTTAATTTCTTCTGCTGTATTATCATCGAGAGGCTCAAACAAATAATGACTGATATTTCCACCAAAAGAAGGATTACGTAACCTTTCATATTTATTCGTCAATACCAGATTACGTATAGCAAGTTTAACAGCATCAGCATTTATACGCCGAGTAATTTGACCCGTATTGGGATGAGGTAGAAAAGTATGATTGAAATCGCTATAGATATCGCGATTGTTCGCACTAATCTGAAACTCTTGGTTTTTCGTTGCTGTCTTAACGCCCATTGTTTTCTCTTTTAGTTGTTATTTATGATACACCGCCGGTTGAACCTGAAACGCTACCTGATTGACTATCTGTAAGTGTACCAGCGCTATGAGTATGTGCAGGAAGACTAGTGAGAATAGCTTGATTATTAACCGTAGTGCCAGCCGGAAAATTTAATGTGCCTCCGGATATAGTAACGTTTCCTCCACTAATTGTGACTGTAACTCCTCCAGACACAAATGAGATACTGCTACAATTAAACGTAACTGCTGGTTTGCCTCCATCACATGCATCGACTGTCATTGAATTACAATTAATAGTAAATCCGTCAGCTTTTATTTCAAACGGCTCATCACATTGATTACCTACACCTTCAGTGACACCACTCCCGCCTCCTCCGCCTCCGCCTGCGGCGAGCTTAGTATCTAAAATAGATTGTAAATTAGTTGCTAAATCATTCGCATCTGATTGTAATTGTTCACAATACTTAATAAAGTTTACTGTATTATTCGCATCAGAAGATGGGAAATTAGCTGTATTAGCAACAGTAACTCTAATATCTGCTAATACTGTACCGCTGCCAGATACAGATGGTCCGGCATCAATAATAATAGGTGTAGTTTCTAATATCCTTTCACCATTTTCATTAATCCCAGTTGTTGTAGTTTTAGTGCCGTCTTGAGGACCACCACTTTGTAATTCTACTTCGAGAGTATATGTAAATGGTCCGCTTTCATTGCTTCCGCCTGGACTTACCGAACATGTACATCTGCATGAGCTCATTTTATTTTCCTATTAAGTCGCCGGTACTGTGACATTGCCCAAATCAGTAGCGCTTTGTTGTATACTATCTACTGAAGCTTCAATATCAGCCATCGCAGTCGTAAGTTCACTGATTTGACCAGATACTTCAGCTTTCAATTCTAACAATTCGTTGTAACCTAATTGATCAAGCGCGTCATCTCTTACTGCTTCATACATTGCAAACGCTTGATTATACAAACTAATTGCATTTTCCATTAACGAATCTTGAATATCTTGTAAAGCACCTAATACAACGTTCGTTACACAATCAGCAAGACGAGCAGCTGCGCTAGCAACAGCCGAAGCTAAACCCGCGAGGGCTCCAGCCAGTTGAGCGATTTCAATTGCTAGTTGAATAGCGGCCGCTACTTGAGGACCCGCAATACCTGTTACAACTTTTTTTGCCCATGAGATAATTTTTAGAGGATTGCTTGGCACACTTAAAATGGGTGCATACTTACTCATAATCTCAGAAATTTCTGAAGCTTTCGCTGCGATAATATCAGTTACTTCAGTTACATGTTCATCAACTAGTAATTGTAATCTTTCACAACTAAATTCGCCAGGAACTGATTCAATGTCACCATTAGCGTTTTCTACTTCGGTGACACCAGTTGCTCTCTCGAGTTCTTCTTGCCATTCTTTAATCGTATCGATTGTTTGTGAAAAATCTGCCATTATGCTATGCTCGTAATAATTCCATTAACAACTGTGACTGTTCTACCTGTTGGTGTAGTAAATGAATCGCTCGCTCCCATTGATGAACCCATCGGGCCGTTAACATAAAATGATCTCTTATTCTTGGCATCACCTACTGTAACATCACTAATAAATGTAGTTGCTCCTGATTTACCTTTTCCTGTGACAAATAAGAATGACATTGCTCTGACATAATGAGCGTACTCAGTAGTATCATATCGATTACCGTGAGTATGTGTCATCTTATTACCACCTATTTTCTGCGCATATTCAGCGCCGACAAAATCGGCTCTATTATTAGCAACGTCGATAAACAAACTACGAGAATCTAAACCTTCAACAGCGTTGTGTTGATTTTCAAGATCTACACCAACCGAAAGATAATAATTATTGTTTGCTACCGTGGTATAATTATTCTTGACGTCGATATAGAGATTATTCGTATCATCTGTAGTTAATGCTCTACCTTCTGTTTGTGGATTCCAACCTATATTTAACAAACCATTGTTTTTGACATCGATAGTAAAGTTAGTAGTGCTATCATAAAGAACTTGACGTGCTTCGTCGATCGGATGCCAACCGATATTTGTTAAACTATTGTTCTTAATATCAACAACATTATTATTAATATCTTTATCAGTTAATAGACGTGCTTCGTCTTTTGGTTTCCATCCGATATTAGAAACGCTATTACCCTTAATATCGAAATATTGATTTGTTTTCTCGAAGTCAGATAGTTGTCTGCTTTCGCCATCCTTATCGTAATTGTTTCGTGGTATCCAGCCGAGAGAAGTGTATTGATTATTGGCTATCTCAACATAATTATTTTTCTCTGAATGTGTATCAAGCTCTCGAGATTTTTTCCATGACCAGCCTACTGATAGTTGTACGTTATTAGCTACATCAGTAATAAAATCATATTTGTGGGTATTAGGCAAGATTTGTGTTTTCTTATCTGCATTCTCGCGATATGTTGTTTCATTGATCCATGAATCATTAAGCTGATAACGCGCAGATTCACCTGCTAATTGATTGTTCGCGGTACGCGGATAATATCCAACCGCAATAAACATATTGTTAGCAATTGTTTCTACATGATTATTGCCGATACCTGATGTAGTACTATTAACAACTTCAAGTTTTACTGATGCACCAACATATGTCTCTTTATTTTCAAGTGAAATAGTATAATCATTGCCGACTGTTTTCTTTACTCGTCTGCCTTCCCATGGCGGATGAAGTCCAGGCTCGTGATTCTTGTTTGGTTCTAACCATCCACGCATTGTGTCAGGATATGCACCAGGCAGCGCATCGCGCCAATTGGGCAAACCTTGTTTATTATTAGATACCTCTTCGTAGCTACCTGACCGATGCCACCACTGCATCCTCTCATGTCCAGGCGTATCATCTAATTCAATAGCATGTCCTGATTTAGTCGTATGTACAAAATTATATGGATATTCAGTATCGTAGTCAGAGGCTGGTTGCCATACGATATTCATTTGACCTTTATGATATGGATGTTTAGGCAACATCTGTCCACCCTTGCCCGGATCAGTAGCGAGTGGATAATCTTGACCTAATGGATGATTCGCTTCACGTTGTGTATCTTCATGCCAACCTTTTGCCAAAGCAGATACATCCATATACGGATAATCTTCTTCTGGAGGTTTGATTTGTAGAAATTTGCCCGTTGGTTCATCAGTTGGTGGTTCGGGATATATCGATGATTTATGATACGTGCCAAAAATAACTGGAATATTTTTTTCGTGGCCATCGAGATAAAAACCAAATACGTAAGTACCTACTGCGATACCAGTCGGCGATGTACCAACGGCATCAATCCAAAACGGTGTTTGAAACTCTTCGAGCTCTACGATCTTACGATAGCTAAGAGAAGCAGATTGAATAGAAGAGAGAGGCCACGCCCACAACAAATCATCATCTACAATACCAAACGTCTTTTTCTTTTTACCCAACTCACCAGTTTGCTCGTGCAAAGTTCGTACTTTAACACGGCCAAGATATCGCTTATCTTTCGGATCTTCAGTGGGATCAAGTTCAACAACTCGACCCATAAACCATTTAAAAGTATCACCGAGATTATAATATGCCATCTATCTCTCCATCAACCTAACGATTTGCCGTACTGATTCGGCTTCGCTATATCCATTACTAAGAAGTGTTCGAACACATTATTACGAGTCTGATCACAACGATGTTTTAAATTTGTTACGATATAATTCTCTGAGAATATTTTATTCTGTTGTGGCTCACGCGTTAAACCAGAAATTTCAGGAAAATTCACTTTAATGACATCACCAACTCGCATATTCGTATCACCATAAGTTCTAATACGTACTGTATACTGCGTGATTCTCTCATGGAACGGCCGCTGATAATGTAGATTCTTATTGTGCTCCATTTCGGGCCGAGTACCATCTTTAACTGCCATACGTGTGACACCTGGCATCGCCATCGTAAAACTGTTATATTCTGCACTATTAAAATCAAACGAGTCATCTGTCTTCTTAAATATAGTATGATCGCCGAGATTATTATATTCATTCATCAACCAATATGAACCACGATGAATATCAAACTCTCTAAACTGATTGCGCATAGCACCAGCAACTACTTTCTTAATCGATGAACCTTGGCCTGTAGTTTCATATGACAAGATATTTCGATAGTTAACTACTTTCTCAAAAGGTGAATTTCTATTAGATGTATCATAGAAGAATTCTTTTTCTGATGCACCTGGTTTTCTATCTGTAATCAACTTTTCTATCGTCTGAAAATGATAACCTTCGTAATCTTGATAGAAAACAAATACCGATGATTTATTTCCTTCGGCAGATACTGCCCTTTCTTTAATGAGATTAACTACCTGAAATGGTCGGACCATATTACAGGCATAATCAAACTTACCTTTCGTAGATTCTTTTGTGATCAGTGGAATCTCAGCGCCGAGATCTTGCGTGATCACTTCATTCAGCGCATCATGATAAAGCATGTCTCTATATCGACGCGTCATTACCATATAACTATTTTTTAAATAGTCTTTCGTCACACAGCGTAATTTATATTGACGTAAGTTTGACATATCATTTGTTGTCAAACCTTGAATACTTTCTACGAAGAACTTATATGTCAGAGCTTTGCGAGTCGGTGTCTGAATAGTTAACTCGATAGTTTCTTCACCACCCAATGGGAATTCATTCATTAGTTCTATACCTTCGGCGATATAGAAATCAGCTGCAATCGTATAGTTGTCTAATGATTCGTAGATATCGAAGCTTTTGACGAGGTTCTTAATATTCAGCTTTTTACCACCACTAAATGTTTTAAGAGTGATTTCGTCTCCGACTATATCAACATGAGAAGCATCTTTCTGCATCTTTCACCTATTTCAGCAAGTCATCTAACTGCTTATTTACTCTGTTTGCATAGTCACTATCTACGAGATAGACATTGCGTTTTTGTTCGTTTAATTCAAACTCATAATCATAATAATAATATGGAGAAAAATAAACTTGCTCAACAGACGGAATTACATCTTTGATCAGTGTATATGTTTCGTAATCAAAATTGATAGTTACTCCAGAAGTATCTCCAGTTACATCGAAGTTTGATGTCATCTCACTCCAATCTCCAGTGATATGTTGTAAAGTAATATATGTAGTATCAGATGTTGCGACCGTAGCAATACCACTCGATGAACCAGAAGTAAATCTTACTATCTCTCCTTTCGTAAACGGTGTCGACACTGTGGAACTGTAGCTATAAGAAATAATTCGATTAGTAGATGCATACATTTCTGTCTTAGTTCGTTGATAACCAATAATACCAAGTTGATTGAAGATTGGTTCCCAATATTTCTTACGGTCACCGACTAATGAATCATATGCTCCTTGTGCAATAATTTGATCATCGCCTCTATAATTATTCCTATAAACGAATACTTTCTTACGAGCGTTTTCCTCTGATCCATATTTTTTCTTGATATTTGCTGTAAAATCATCTTGATTCAAAGGCATATCAAAATATGGATCTACGACATCATTTGTCATATAGATCAACCAATCGAGATCTACATCATCATAATAATCAAACGCTAGTGTTTCTGGTCTCGTTCCTTCTGGTATTTCAAATGTATAAAACGCAGACAAGAAATTTTTAACATTTTTATTGAAATCCACACGACGCATAATATTGAGCGAAGGAATATCATTATAAATTGTAATAGGAAATTTGCGAAAGTATTGAGTTCTATCTGTCATTATACATCCTCTGAAGTCATATTCTCCATTTCTTGGAATGTGAGAATAAGATTGATTGCTACAGGCGCGCCGTCTACAAAGAAAGCAGATGTGCCTTCAGCGGTATAATTAACCGAAAATGTTTTAACAGCAGATTTCATAAATTTACCATAAAGACTTTCATTCGGTTTTACTGATGGTTGTAATAAATTTGGGTATTTTAAGAAGCTGCCGTCTTTTTTCGGCAATATACGTTTCTTCATTTGAATAATTATATCCTTTAACGTAGCCGCTTCATCTGCTGATCGTGGTACTAATTTCCAAGTCCAAGTAAATTGACGTAATTCCAAACCTTTGAAGAATACTGTTGGGTGTGGGTTTGGAATCTCGCCAGTAATCCTGCCAGCTAAACCTCCTAGTACTTCATCTGAAGAGTTCAATGCAGCAAAAGCTGCACGCTTTGAAACTTCAGCTAATGCTTGCGAGGTTTCTTCGCCGGTAGCGTTTGCCATTCTTTCCATCAATTCGTTTGCTTTCCCTTGCAAACCGCTTAAGCCTTGACCGACATATCCAGAATTTTGAGCTCCATCGGCTTGCATTAAATCTCCGAGAATTCCTGTATCTCGTTCTTGATATTTGACTTCATGATTAATAGTAAAATTTTCAGGAATAGGTAACCATACTTTTAATCCTGGATTTATTGTGCCTGCAGTTGTAGGTGCTGGTCTGTCATATTCCCAAAACCACAATTCTATATAAGAAGCAGCATTGTTGGATAAATCTGGTGGGAAACTATAACCGCCATAGTTTAAATCTGCATCTCCTACAAGGGTTTTCTTTTTATCAGCGATTTTTTCATAAGGACTTTTTTTCTTAAAACTTGGAAGTCGATTATCTAATCTACCCATATCAATTGGATTTTTAGGAAACTTTTGAGGCAAAGTAATTTTATCAGTGACAGTCGATGATACAGCTGTCGTCAATATTTTCTCGGCACCTTTACTAAATGCTCCTGCTCTTTCGAGTTTAGCAGCTACGTTAGCGCCTAACTCCATAGCAGATTTTTGATGGTTATTTAGATTAGTAATAGAGTTAGCTACACTACCATTCAACACACCTGGTCGTGTACTAATACTACCTAAATTTCTAATTCCTGCGATCTGTGTCTTTTCGAGAGAAGATAGCTCGTTCTTCAATTGAGCTGCTATCGGACCAACCGAATCGATTGTAGTTTTTTCTGCCATGATTATTCCTATAAATATTGTTATGGCAAAGACTTATAAGGGCGTCTTCAAACCTAAAAATCCGAGTAAGTATCGTGGAGATCCTACCAACATTATTTATAGAAGTAGGTGGGAGCTATACTTCATGAGATATCTCGATGACAATTCCGGTATAAAAGAATGGGCAAGTGAAGAATTGGTCATTCCTTATAGATCACCGATCGATGGAAGAGTACATCGTTACTTTCCAGATTTTTGGATTAAGAAGATCAATCGCGAAGGAAAACTAGATACGGTTGTAGTGGAGATTAAGCCTCACAAAGAAACCGTAGAACCAACTCCGCAAAAAAATCTTACTAAGAGGTATTTATACGAGGTGAAGACGTGGGGTGTAAATTCTTCTAAATGGAAAGCAGCACGTTCATATTGTGAGGATAGAGGTTGGGATTTTATGATTATAACTGAGAACGAACTCGGTTTAAAATTCTAATGGCGGACCTTCTTTCTCTTTATTTTTCTTCTCGATAATAAGATCTACGTATACCTCTCTTTCGAAAGGTATCATATCATTAATTTCTGTGATTGAGAAGTTGTGCGACTGAGTTACGTCAAAGTTGAGCTTATAATGATTGTAGAGCGTCATATAACTCAGCCCAACTGAAAAAAATCATCAAGATCCCTGAAGACAACTCTCTTCTCTTTTCCTTCGCTATTCGTATAGTTAACTACATGCTCAATTTTTGGAGCAGTCTCAAAGAATTTTTGTATCTTATTATATGCATCGATCGGCAGCATATCGATAAATTCTTGTTTATTCTTCTTCGACTCTTGTTTCCAGCTATATACTTCTTCATCATCAAAAATAGTTTCAATACACGCATCTAACATTTTTTCTGTAAGATCGACCATACTCTCTACTTTTGCAACAGAGTCTGACATCGCAGGTGTAGGATATTTTAAAGTAATACCAATATCATCAGTAATCATAATCTTACTATCATGTTCTTCAGGAAATTGTACAACAACATCATTAAGATCGAGTTCTAAATCATACTCGATACCATCATTACTATCTTGTACTTTAAATTTTACAATATTACCTACAGACACAGAACGAATTTGAATAAACAAATATTCCATATCAAATACAGGCAGATCATTAACGTTAAAGTTATCTTTGAGCACACAGTTATTAACGATTGTTTTGATCGCGTTGTAGATATCGATCTTCTCACCGGATTCTTTAGCAATGAGTAGTACCTTTTCTTCTTTGACCAAGAAGGGTCGATACATTATCTTCTCTTTAGTAGAAGGTAATTCACACTCAAATGTAGGGGTAGAAATTTTAGGGAGTGCCATAATATAGCTCCATTTTTAACCAAATATTTTAAATCTTGTAAATCTATAATTCACTGAAAATCTTGCGATTTCGTCGTGTTGACCCCAACCTAATTGCATTGGTTCAACTACGATAGGGAATGCTTCGATGAATTGTACCATCTTCGCTAATTTGTTTTGCTGATTATATATCGTGAGATTCATATCAACAACGTAATCTTTGAGATATTTTGCACCATATTTTGCATCACCATCGAGATCAACAATCTTATTTGCCCATTCTCTAAATGTTTTATAAATCTCTGCTTTTTCATCAACAGTATGTGTCATTGACACTTCTTGAGGATTGTACCTATAGGGTATATTATACATCAAACCATTACCATATGGAGAATAATTATCAACCGATAAGAAAGAAATACCTGGTGCACTGACAGTTTCAACGCGTACTAGTATTTCTTGTCCATCTCCTCCCGGAGGATTTACAAGTACTTCGTAACGGCTAGCTGGCAGACTATCCTTTATTCTTCCTTTCCATGCTGGTATTGAAAATGGCATTTAGTTTCTCTGAATAAATTGTTTAGAATCTCGCCACACAACACTCGCTTGTTTTTTCCTAAATCGTTGTGTAGGTAGCATGAGCGCGATGTCCCATTCTTCGTATGGTATCCACAAGAATCGTGATCTGACCTGTGAATTGAGGTAGCGTTTTACCGTGGGCCTAAAGTATTTATATCTCGCGAGAGAATTCAGTAAACCATAGTTTAATCTCAGCTTTTTAGATTCACGTAGAGCATCGTTTCTTTCTATCTGATATAGTCTATCCATCAATCGAGCTCGAAAAACTGGAGGCAAATAATGTAGATTCATGCCAAGAAAACCATCACTATATTTTTCTAATACAAATATCAATGGAAATACATCATAATATGGCAATGTATCTTTGCCTTTCGGATCGTATTGAAACATATACATGCGGCCGATATCAGTTTCAACCATTTTGTTATATGCACGCTCACGATTACGAAGCTCACGCTTCATATTAACTGACTTAATTGACTGAGCCTTGTCTCTGTACCAATCTCTCGATTCTTCGTCGTCAGAGAAATTTTGTGCTTTACCTTCAGCCGCTATTTTTTGAAAAATATATGTAGCCACGATTGCCTGTATAAATAGGTATATTCTACTTATTTATGTTATTCCCCATATGGCCAAAGTAACAAAATTCCTAAGACTACTTGCTAAACTGCGTCGAGCTACTCGAGCAGACAAAGTACGTAAAACTACACAAGCTGCAAAAGCTTCTGCTGATACTGCGAAAACAGTTGGTCGTGGTAGTGGTTTGCTTGGTAAACTTGCAACTGGCGCATTAGCTGGTGGAGCTGGTGCCGCAGCTGGTGCTGCGGGCGCGGGTGGAGGCACAGGTCAGGGTGATGGATCTGCTGACGCTACGGCAATTGCTAGTAAGAAAGATCAAGATAATGCACCTCAAAATGATCCTATGATCATCGTGCCTGAGGTTGATGTAGATAGTTTACCTACTACTGCCGAACGTACAGATCTCACTATTATCGAAGAAACACCAATCGATATCGATATTGATCCTGTTCCAATTGTAGAAAATTATTTTGATGATAACTATACACCTATAAAAGTTAAAACCGCTGCAATTCCAGCTGGTGCTGAGATTAGTGCTATCTCAAACAGTATTGGTGCAATGGCCGCCCAAATTGCTGCGCTTGAAGGTTTAAAAGATGCCATCGACCGAGCCACAGAAGAAAATCAGAAAACAAAACGAGAAAATGAAAGACGTCGCGACGAAGCAGATGTAGAAAAGAAAGACGTATTCGATCAAGGTGTCGAAGATGTTCTCGGCGCAGCTGGTACTGGTATCGGCGCATATCTATCTAAATTCTTAGTTCCTGGATTATTACTTGGTATGTCGGGCATGGCAAATGCTATGGCCGAAAATCTTGAAGGCGAAGATACTACAATCGAAGAAATGATTGATAATTTATCTTGGTTAGATGGAATAGAAGAGACATATGTTCAGATGAGTGTTGCGCTTAGTACACTGGGCATTAGTGTATCAAAAGGTTTCAGCGCTCTGAAGAGTGTGATGGCTGCAAAAGGTTCAGAATTTGTAACCAAAATGGCAGCGACTAAAGGTGTACAAAAAGTAGGAGCGGCTGCAAGCGGTATGGCGCAAGCATTCGCTAAAACAAATCAAATACTGAGCGCGAATCCAGTTGCTGGTAAATTTCTTGGTGCATTGAATACTATAAAAAGTTGGTTCACTGCTTTTGCTAAAGGAATTTCTGGTCCGATCAAAGCAATTGGTAGTGCACTTTCCAAATTACCACAATTCATACTTAAATTCTTTAAAGGTGTATTAGCGAAGCCAGTAAAATATTTGATTATTTTTACTGCTATTGATTCAATGATCGATGCCGCAATGGCATATATGTTTAATACTATTTCAGTAGATGAATTCCATACACGATGTAAGAAAAATATCAATGACATATTAGCATTAATTGGTGGTACGTGGATTGTTACTATTATATTCTCCGCTCTTGGAACTGCATTAGGTTCATATGTTCCTATCTTTGGCAACCTAGTTGGTGGTGGTTTAGGTTTAGTGCTCGGTGTTTTATACGGTGAAGATGTTTATCGTATTCTTGGCGGTGATGATATCGTGAATGCACTTTACGATTGGATGGTCCTCGGTGATACTACTGGTTTGAAAAATTTGGGTACATCTATTTTAGAAAGCGGAAAGAAAGATTTGCAAAATATGATCGATCGATATGCTGAACAATTTAAAGCGATGGGCGAATATTTTACCGGTACAGATAGAATTGCAACTCAAGAAGAAATTGAAGAAGATTACAAGGACATGTCATTGGCTGAAATCGCCATCGAGGCTACTGAAGGATTTGGTACTGACGAAAACGCATTACTTTATGTTGCTGATAATATAAACAGTCAAGCTGAATTGGATTCTATCAATGGTGCGTTGTTAGATAGTAAAGGTGTTACTTTACCAGAATTAGCACGGCAAGAATTAAATGAACCTGAATACGAACAATTTATGAGTATTTTACAAAAATCTGTTTCAGGCGAAGGTACTGATGGAGTAAGCAATGAAGAAACTGCTACACCCACGTATGAATATGCAGTGACTGATTATGATGGTAATGAAATTGGTTCGTTTAGTACTCCTGAAGAAGCTGCTCAATTCGCAGCTGCAAATCAAGGCATTATGCAAAATGCAAGCGAAGTAATTAGCACTGCAGAAGAAATATTTGATGATGGTCTAGCAGATATCGACGAAGAAACTTTCCATAAAGTACGTAAGCTAGAAGGTCTACTCACTGGTGATACAGAATATAGTGACGCAGCAAAAGAATTATACGGGACAGCTGTCTCGATAGCCAATGACGGAGACTACGAATCAGTAAAACAGGCGTATCAGACAGTCACTGGCAGATCCCTTGTCAATGATATGACCGAAGTACTCGATGAAGAAGGCGTATCACTTGATAGGATTATGAGTGCTAGTTCTCCTGAAGAAATGGTAGAAATTGCCGCTGAAGAGGGA
>Ga0070749_10000154_pt1 | contig 40853 bp, 51 predicted proteins | sample VirMetDEL_Nov_18_FD_75180 | JGI IMG/M metagenome (GOLD analysis project Ga0070749, IMG submission 75180) | Aqueous microbial communities from the Delaware River and Bay under freshwater to marine salinity gradient to study organic matter... | ecosystem: Environmental > Aquatic > Marine >...
GAACACCGCGCCGAACTGGCGTGGGCGACCGACGAGTCATTCCGGTTGGCGGAGACCGACTACACCGTGCTGGACTGCCTGCTGCACGCCCTGTCCGCCGCGATCAAGGCCGACGAGGCCGACTGCGCCCGGAAGGTGGCCGAGGCCGAGGCCAGCCGCCTGCCTGCCGCGGATACCGCGACCTGCGACGGCTGCGAGAACGCCTACCCCGTGGACGAGGTCGAAGTCATGGGTGACGCGGAGCATGGGTCGTTCGGATTCTGCCGGACCTGCCTCGCAAAGGACGCGCAAGCCGCCGCCGACTGCTGCCCGATCACCGGGCAGGAGTACGGCACGGGGGGAGCCTGATGCCGTGCCCCACCCTCCCGGCAACGGGGGGGACGGGGCAGGTCATCGTGACCTGTTCAACCTCTCACACTGGAGACCACCCATGCCATGCCATCACACCATCACCCGCGCCCTGCACGATCTTGCCATCCTCGCCAAGGACGATGCGTCCGCCGAGCGTTCGGCCCAGTGGGTCGTGTCCTGCATCCGCGCAGTCCTGCCCACCCGCGAGTGGACGAACGACTTCGACTACGCCGCCAACACCTATGTCCGGGCCGTGCGGATGTGCGAGTCGGCCCGAGTCCTGTACCGCGATTGCCGGGTGCGGGGCATCGATGTCCCGCTCTCGCATGTGAGCGCCACCGCCGCATTCCTCGGTGATGCCGAAGTCCAAGCCGAGAACGAACTCGTCAAGGCCATCAAGGCACTCGCCGCCTGACCACCACCCCCAACACTGGAGACCACTGCCATGCCACGACGCACCCCCCTCCCCACCGTGCTTGCCGACCGCTACCAGCGCGAGGTCGCCAAGTTGAACCGCGCACGCGCCGCCGTCACCCGGGCCGAGGACCGCCTGTTCAAGATCGCCAAGGCATCCGCGCCGATGGACGCGAAGGTGCCGGAGTACCTGCGCCTTCGCTACGAGTACGAGATTCGCACGATGATCTACGGCGAGGGCATGGGTCCGGAGTACGACACCCTGCCCCAGTTCACCAGCCACCTCCGGGCCATCACCATGCCGTCCATCCTTGCCGACGCAGCCGAGTGATCGGCTTACCCTGCCGGAATCCCGGCGTTCGCAAGTCCCTGTGGCGGCAGGGCTTGCGAGAATCTGACAGATTCCGCCAACTTTCTGATTGCACTGCCTGACTTTGTCGATACTGTACATGTGTGGGCCGGGAGTTCCGGCCCCACCTGACTGCTCACCTCACACTGGAGAACACTGCCAAATGCACCGCATCGAATCCAACGACGGCCTCGTCCTCGCCAACAACCCCGCATGGCACGGCCTCGGGAAGGTGGTCGCCTCGGCCCCCAACCCGCACGCCGCGCTCCGCCTCGCTGGGCTGGAGTGGACCGTCGAAGAGTCCGCCGCCATCACCGGGGTGTTCAACCCCGGCGAGTCCAACGAGTACCGCGTCAGCACCGACCAGTCCAAGGTGCTGGTCCGATCCGACGATCAGACCGTCCTCGGCGTGGTCGGTCGCAACTACACCCCCGTTCAGAACGCCACGCTGGCCGAACTGGCCTACGCCCTCGGCAACACCGCGTCCGGCAAGACCGCGCAGGTTGAGACCGCCGGGTCCATCCGGGGTGGCAAGCGCGTGTGGTTCCTGCTGAAGGGCGAGACGCTGGAGATGGGCGCGAAGGGCGACATCTCCGAGTCGTACCTGTTCATCAGCAACGGGCACGACGGCGGTCAGTCCCTGCTGGGCCTGCCCACCAACACCCGCGTCGTGTGCGCCAACACCTACGCCGCCGCCCTCGCCGCAGCCACGCACAAGATCGCGTTCCGCCACACGACGGGCATCACCCAGCGCGTGGACGAACTGGCCCGGGCGATCAACCGCTGGACGGCCAGCATCAAGGACGGCAAGGCGTTCGCCGACCGCCTCGGCCAGCGCACCGTCAGCCGCTCCGAGATCCAAGACCTGTGGGTCGAGGTCATCGAACGGCTGGACGGCAAGATCCCGGGCAACCCCAGCAACGGCTGGGAGCAGCGCAGCCGCGACCGCGCCGTGGCCGGACTCGCCCACATGAGCGAGGTCTTCGACCGCGAGGCGCAGCAGTACGGCGCGAACCTGTGGGTCGCAGCCAACGCCGCGACCAACTGGGTCCAGCACCAGCGCAGCGAGTACGCCACCCGCAGCAAGGGGCTGGAGGCCCAGTACGAGGCGTGGAACGGCACCACGGCCAGCGACATCGCGGAGGTGTGGCAGGTCGCCGCCGCCGCCGTGTGACTGGAACGCGGTCACCCCTCCCCCGCAAGGGGGAGGGGGATCCGCGAGTCAGTCGGACGAATCCGACAGCACTACGCAACTCTCTCACACTGGAGACACACTGCCATGACTGCCAAGGACACCAAGACCACCCGCTACCAGCCCACCTACTGGTCCGGCAACGGCGAGATGCAGGACATCTACGACGCCCTGTCTGCCGCGCTGGTTCCGTTCAGCGGCGCAGCCCCGACCACGCACGGCAACGCCCTGCGCTGGATGGGCAACGTCTACCACGAGGTCTACAACAACGGCGGCGGCAACGCCTGCGAGTCCCGCAGTTGGGACTACGAGCGCAGCCGAACGCTGACGAAGCGTTACCGCGACGGCATCAACATCATCGTCAACTTCGCGGAACTGACCGAGTCCGAGGCACGCTGCCTCCGCAACGCCCTGCGCTACGGCGAGGAGATGTGCAACGGCGGACGCCCCGTCTCGTCCAAGAGGCTGGACGCCATCGTCACGAAGGTCGTGAAGGCCGTGCTGATGGCACACCTCGCGTCCCTGTCCCGCCCTGCCTGCACCGACCTTGACTGACACACACCCACAACACTGGAGACACACCATGCCACGCAACACCAAGATCGAACTGCTCCGCGAACAGGTCCGACTCGCACGCATCGCATCCATCAATGCCGATTCGGCGTACCGCACCGCCGAGGCTGCGCTGAACAAGGCGGAACGCGCAGCCGCGCAGCGCAAGGCACGCCAGCCCCGGTACGAGTACGCCGTCGTGCTGCTTGACGAACACGGCGACGGCGTGGACACCCACTTCCACGACACCCTGCCCGAGGCACGCAAGCACGCGCTGGATGTCATCCCGACGCTGGTCGGGGACTGCGCCGAGATCGTCGGCGCAGTCATTGAGCGCATCCCGCTGAATGATCGGCACGCACGCACCACCGTGGAAGTCCACGGCAAGGTGACACCCGAGTGGATCGACCACCAGTCTGCCTGATCTCACTTCACCCCCAACACTGGAGACACACTGCCATGAAGATCGCATTCAACATCACCACCGACACCGACATCTCGCTGTACATCCGCATCTCCGAGGATGGTGCCATCCTCGTCAAGGACTACAACCGCACGGGCAAGGACGCCACCCTGCTGAACGAGGATTGGTATTCCAGCACGCTCGGCGGGGTCGGATCGTCGTACGCACGGGCCATCGCACGGTGCGCCCGACTCGTCACGGAGAACGCCTGCACGGAGGGGTACGACGATGACCTGCTGCTGGAGACCATCCGCGAAGGCATCGCCGCACTGCTCATTGATTCGCCGCACAAGGATGGCGTGAAGTACTGGCGCAACCTGAACGGATGCATCATCGCATCGCTTGATGCCCACCCCGGTCGGGCGAAGGGAGGTGCCAAGTGAAGCGCCCTCCCGTCAAGAAGTACCAGCGCCTGTGCGCCCAGTACAACCGTGCCATGCAGCGTGCGATCCGGCTGGAGATCCGGCTCAACCTGCTGGTGGACACGCAACTCACGGGCGAGGAGCGCAGTCGCAGACATGATTTCCCGACCACGACCGCAGGCATTGAAGATGCCACGCACATGCAGACGTTTGTCCTTCCGCTGTCGGCGGAGATCGACCGCTGGCGTGACGAGGAAGGGGGTGCCAAGTGAGACCACGAGACGAGAACGATCACGATGAATGCGGCTGCGCGTGGAAGTCCGATCCGGTTGACAGACTTTGCAGGCACTGCCGGATCATGCGGATCGAACACGACGCCGAGGTGGCCGACCGCCTGCGCGACGAGCAGGAGGTGGAAGCGTGACCGTGCCACGTTCCAAGATCCAGCACCGGGTGCTGACCGAGATGGCACCCGACCGCATCCTTGTCGTGCGTCCCCGTGACGTACGCGCATTCGTCGCGGAGATCGACGCCAAGGTGGCGGAGATCGAAGCGTTCCTGACCATGAACGGAATCAAAGTAACCGATGATTGAGGACACATCCATGCCACGACCAAGACGCAAGCCCCAAACGCAGGCACCACGCAAGATGGTGCCGATTCCGCCAGCCCTGTTTGAATCCCTTCAGGCGTACCGCGCCAGCCTGACACGGGACGTACCCGAGGGCGCACATGTCCCGCTCCACGCCGCACTGGCGCACGCCCTGCACATCGCCTCCAGCATTCGCAACATCCAAGGAGACACCCAATGAAGACAGCAATCGTCGCCGCTCTCGCACTCGCATCGTCGGCACACGCCGAAGTCCTGTTCCGCCTGTCCGATTCCATGTGGGTGTGGAACGGTGGATTCGCAGCGAACATCGGCAACGGCTGGATCGGGTCAGGATGGGATGGGTTCCCGGGCATCAGCCCGCCGTGGAACCCGGTCGGTTCGGTGCAGCCGCCGCCCGTGATGGTCGTGCCGATGCCGCAGCCGGAGCCTCCAGCGCCGCCGGAGTTGCACAGCACTGGCGGATTTCAGAACCTGTTCGTTCCGCCGCCCCGGCTGGGCGGGACGCTGGACATTCTGATCGGAGACACGATCATCTCCACGCCCCGAACGTGGTAACCTCGCACCTGATCTTGCAGGCAGCAGGATCTCCAGTGATGACGCCCCCGGCCTCGTGCCGGGGGCGTTGTCATTTCGTGCGCGTGACGGTCAGCAGGATCCCGCAGTCGGCGGCGGAGCGGACGCGCTCGGTGGCGAACGTCACCGCCCCCACGACCCGGTCATCCGCCCACACCCCGGCGTCGGTCAGCCCGTCTATGAATCCCTTCGTCCTGCCGCCGACGTTGTCCGGGTCGGGCAGGCGACCACGGCCCAGCCACACGATGGACAGCGTGGCACCATGCATCGGAGTCCACGACCTGAACTTCCGGATCTCGGCCAGTGCCAGCGTGGCGGCGACATACCTGTCGTGCTTGGCCGCTCGGTGCCGGACCACCCAGTGCGTCCGCGAGTTCGCACCGGGCATCCGGGGAGGGGGCAATCGGATGATCAGGCTGTCAGGATTTCCGTGGTCTCGTCGCTGAACAGCCACGCGGTCACTCGGTTCGCGCACTCGTCGGCCTCCCTGTCGCTCATCCCGAGCGGCTGTTCGATGCGGATCGACCGTGATGACGATCCGTTGCGGATGGTGATCGCCGTGATCCGGGAATCGTAATCGTCGCCGTGCTGGTGCAGGCAGTCGATGCCCATGTCGTTGATTTGCGGGAGCGCCTGCATGACGATCTCACCGAACTCAACGGCGTTGCGAACGTCCACGAGATCGCTCGTGCTGCTTGCGTCCAGCACCTTGCGACCGTCATTTAGCCAAGTCACCTGAACACTCCACTGCTTCATCCAAGACCTCCAGTTGCTTTCGGGTAGGGCTGCAAGGACTCTTTCCCTCCAGCGCAGCCAGCCGGAGGTGTGTGAACTTGATCCGAAGTCGCCTTGCCCTGCGCGACTGCATCCCTCGGGGCGTGCGCTCGGCCTGCAACAGGGCAAGCATGATGAGGGTGAGGCATTCGTCCAGCGCGGCGGCGATCTGGTGCGCCTGCCCCTCGCGTTCCTCCGCAAGCCTGCGCCTGTGTGCGTGGTACGCGGCGCTCTCGTCAGCGGCGTCTGCTGTGGATCGCTGCATGTGCCCTCTCCTTGGCAACGTCCGAAAGGATTTCCTGTGCCTCGGGCGGCGCGTCCTGCACCGCCATGCCGATTGCCACGAGCCTCTCAAAGATGGCCCGGGTAGTGCTTCCGTTGTCGTCAGCGATGCGCGTCACCCTGTCGAGCATGGGCTTGGAGATCCATATGGCGCGGAGCGTACGGCGTGAATGTGTGAGTTCATTTCCCGGTATGCCAACCTCACCCGAAGCATCTCGTTCTCCAACACCAGTACCGCGTTCCTCTGCGCCAATCGATCCGCATCGTCCCGCGCCAGTTTCGTATCGGTATCCGCCCGGACAATCCTCCGTGCCGCATCTCCGGCAAGTCGGTCGCCGCCTTCCTCCCGCGCCAAAAGTTCGTGCAACAAGTCTTCCATCGATTACCTCCGAAAGTTCGCATCGCGCCCGGGCGATGTTCGCGACCACAGACAGGGATAGCCCGTAGTGCTTCGCGATGTCCGCCTGTGTCTGCTTCTCGTAGAGGCGGCGGATGATCGCCTCCACCAGCGTCGGATGGCAAGTCTGGTAGCGCATCGTCACTTCCTCGCCACGGTTCCCGTGAACAGGGCCACGATCCGCTCCGTCCACGACAGCCTGATCGGCCTTTCCATCTCGTCGGCTGCTGCCTTCAGTACGTCGTTCCATTCATCGGTCACGAACCGGATCTTCTCCGACAGGTCACGGACTTCCTGTGCAAGCGTGCGCTTCATCATGTTCCTTTCTGCCCGATGGTTTCGGGCGATTCGTTCGGCATTTCCCAACGGAGACGGTGCGCGATCAGCCGTCTCCACGATTCGTGCGTTCCACCCATGCTGGAGTTGGACACAATGTCCTGTGCCGCATAGGCCAGCGCAATGTTCCTCGCATCGTCGCGCTCGGTGCGAAGCGTGGCAATCGTCCGCATCATTTCCCGCTGGCTTTCGCGCAGCAGTTCGATCTCGGTCGCGGCTGCTCCGCGCTCGTCGTTTGCCATGTCTCCCATCGCATCCCAGCGGATGCGAAGCCGGGATACGAAGTCATCTCTTCCTTGCATTGGACTTCCTCTTCTTTCGCCGCGTGCCTGCCGTGGACTTTGCTTGTCCTGCCCGACATCGTGGGCAGCGGCATCCATACTGGTATCCGGTATAGGGCTTGTTCTTCGGGAACCCGCAGTCATCGGGATGCTTCTTCGGGACGGCACGCATCGACGCCTGTAGCCGGGTCTGGTAGCAGCGCATCCTGTGCGCCGTCACGCAGGTGAAGCACCTGCATCCGTGCTTGTAGGCATACGAGCATGACCAGTTCCATATCGTGCATCGTGGCATTAGGTCTTGAGCCTCCACACTCGGATGATGCGGCCATGCGTGGACGGGCGTTGCGATGCGATCACCTGCCCAGTCCATTCAAAGTCGCCGCGAAACACCGAACCACTGGCGTTGCCGAGCGCAGAGTAATCCAACCCATGCCGTTCCATGTAGTCGGCAACGTCATCCGACGTGACGGTTACCTTGGCCTGTGCGATCTTGCGTGCATGTTCCTGCGCGATGGCGAGGAGGCTGGCCCGGGCGCTTGCCGCCCGGGCCATGCCTGCCTCCTTGCGTGCCTGCGCCTCGGCCACGTCGAAGAGGTCAGAAGGGGACATCGTCGTCTCCTGCGTCTTCCACGTCGGGGCTGGCCTGATCGGCGGGCGGTGCCAGCCTGACCTGCACGATGCGGGGCGGAGACCCTGCCTTCTTCGACTCCTCCAGCATGGCCCAAATCGTCTTCCCCTTGCAGCCGAGCAGTGTCGGGTGCAGGGCAACGTCCCAGCAGAAGTACACCGATCCATCCTCCGCCTTGACCTTGACGTAGGGAGACTGCTTCGCCCCAGCCACGCCCTCATCGACGTACTTGCAGGTGATGCGGGTGTACTCGCCATCGTCCATCATCGTCGCCGCAGGCTTCGGCTTCGCAGCCGGGGCAGGGGAGGACGCCGGGGCCGGACGGCTGGGTGCCGGGGCCGGACGGCGCGGCTCGTACTCCTTGTCGTTGCGGGTGTCCATCGTCTCCTCCTCGCGTGGAACCTGAAGCAGGTCGCGCAGGAAGTAGTTCAGGCTGGTCGTGAGTGCGCCAGCAAGAGCCTTGTCCAGCGGGCGTCCCTTCTCCGGGACGATGGGCCACATCACGTTGTCAACGATTGACGCACCACTGGCCGGATGGGCAACGACGATGTCGGAAATGAGCGTCCCGAACTCACCGATGGACGGATCGATCCTCCAGTGGGTGCGCCGGACGATGAGACCAGCCGAATGCAGCGCGGAACGGCAGGCCGACAGCATCCCCTCCGAGGAGGTGTAGTTGTAGTTGTGAAACTTGTTGGTCGAATCCTTGCCCACCTTGTCCAATGCCTGCTGGGCCAGCAGGATCGCGCCGTCGATGGACGGGACGATGGGTGCGGACGGCGACGGCAGCAGTTCTTCAGCGGTCTTCTTCATGTTCAGTCTCCGATGGGGGCCAGCATGTCTGTCTGTGCCCAAGTTGGGATGCGGATCTCCAGCACGTCTTCGGACCAGCCCTTGTGTGGGTCGGCCATGTAGGTTCGGTAGAGGTTCACCAGTTCAGGGATGCGCGATGCGGCGAGGTCGAGGCCATCGACGTGGAGTCCGGCGCACATCGCCGCGTGCGGAGGCGTCTTCTCCACGACGATCAGCACGACGCTGTTCACTTCCTTGCCAGCGCGGCGCATCATCTCGCGGTAGAACGCAAACTGCGTCCAATACCCGAAGTTCCACGCAGCCCTGCTGAACTCCTGCGGAGAGGCCAGCCCGCCGTGGGTCTTGATGTCGATGATGGTTCCGAGCGGTTCGATCCACCCGTCGATGCGTGCCTTCGCCGGGACGCCGTCGAAGTCGCCGCGAATCGTGAGTTCGGTATTGTCTCCGCACGCCGCGATGAGTTGCCGTGCCGCCTCGTGCGAGAGAACACCCCCGCGCATCTCCTCCACGAGGTTGGATTCCTCGCGGGTCAGGACGGTTCGGCCATCGGCCAGCCCTTGGAACTTCTCCCACTCTTCCTTCCCGGCCTTGGTGCGGCGGTCGATGTCGGGAGCGGTGACGAAGTCAACCTCGTACCGGGCCGGGGTGAGCAGCAGCGAGTGGACTGCACGGCCAACGCGGAACGCGGAGGTGTCGGTGCGGGTTTCGCGCTCGGCCAGCAGGTGCAGCGGAGTCGCACGATCCAGTGTCTTGAGCGCGGTCGCGCTCATCATGTCCCACGAGTGGTACTCGCCCTCGGGGACGCCGTTCAGGATTTCCATGTCAGGTCTCCAGTGTTGCCGGAACACCATGCTCCGGCGCGTGCATGGTATCGACCATCGCTAACATATGCAACCAATGTTTCCGGAGGCGATGCGGAAATAGTTCGCTCGGCTGAAACAACAACCCCCGGGACTTGCGTCAACCGGGGGCTGCTTCCGGGGGATCGGATGCCGAGCGGATCGTAGCGTGGGTCAGGGGGGGAGGATCGAAATCCTCCCCCCTGTCCCATTGCGGGGGCTTGCATGATACCGGATGGGAAGTACCATGCAGGCTGCTCAATCCCGTCGCGCTCACAGTCTAGCGCATGAGACCTGCGGGTCAAGGCTGTCGGAAGAATCATCCGCCGCAGTAGGGATGAAGTGGTTGAAGACGTGCGGCCTGACCCTAGCGCACGCTGCCTTCGGGCACGCTCGTCCTGACGCGAAGCGGCTGGTGCCACCCAGCGAAATGGTGAAACATCAGGCTATGGGAAACCTCGCACGGCTCCGGTCGGGCTGAACTCCCGTGACTCCGAACGCCGGGGTCATGGTGTTCCTGCACTCACCAGTCGAACTGGAGACCTGTCTGCGGGGGGTTCGGGGGGCGCAGCCCCCTGATAGACCCATAGAAAAATAAACACCAAGAGAGTCGCGTAAGGGAGCGCCGTGCGCGAAGCGCACAAGCGACCTAGCGAGACTGCTGGAGCGCCTTCACACGACGCTGGATCCGTTCGATTGCTTCCTGCTGTGCGGTCTTTGGTTGTTTCGGCGGTGCTTCGGGCTTCTTCTTCGTTCCGCCACCTGCAAGACTGCGGATGAAGTTGTACATCTGGTAGCCCGGGAACCCTGCCAACTGGGTGAGGGCAAGCAGCGCAGGGATGACCTGCATCGGATCGTCCTTGATCTTCGCGCCCTCGCGAACCGCCTGTTCGACGGGACGCCCAGCCACGGGGACCAGCGGGGTCCGGTTGTACTGCATCGCCTGCATCGTCTGTGCAATGACGATTCCCGTGTATCCCATCGTGGACGAGATCACCTCGGCAGCGATGTTGACCGGGATCCTCTTCGCATCCTCTGCCGCCTGCTTCTTCAGTTCCTCGTTCGGATCATCGTCTCCTCCGAACAGGGCCGCGATGAGAGACACCATGTATGCAGTCGTGGCGACGGACATCGTGCTGATGGCTGTGCTTGCCGCGAGGTTTCCGCCGACAGCACCAACGGCACGAAGCCGTCCCTCGCCGGACAGGAACGCACGACGCAACTGGTTGCGTGCCTTGAGCGGGTCGGACGAGAACGGGAAGAAGAACCGCCATCCAGTGTTTCCGCGAACGCGCTGCGTCGATGCGAACGAGGACTCATCGAACTCGTCGCTTGCATTCTGCGTCCGGCGGAAGTCTCGTTCCGCACGCAGAGCAGCCTCGCGGAGCGCATCCTGTCCGGTCAGGAGACCTTCGTCCTCGACCTCCGACAGCCGTGCTTCCACGGCCACCAGCATGATCTGCTCGTCCATGTAGCGCAGTGCATCGATCACCGACGCGAGTGCGAGGTTGCCTCCGTTGCTGGCATCCCTGAACGACTTCAGCGCCTCCATCATCCTTCCGGCAATGACCGACTGTCCGGCCACGCGCATCGATGCAGCCGCTCCCTCAAGCGCGACCAGCACCCGCACGCGATCCTGATCGGACAGGGCACCGCTGACGATTGTCCGGAACTGCAACTGGTGGCGACGGGAGAAGTACCCGTTCAGCAGGTGGATCTCGTTGACCCGGTTGCGCCACGCCATCGGGTTGCGAAGTGATGCGGTCGCACGGGCCACGCCCGTAGCCCAGTACGCGGTCGGGATCTCGCTTGCCAGCCTGATCTGACCGCCGATCACGATCTTTGCCCATGTCCTCGGGGACATGGCAAGCACCGCCCCGGTCACGTTGGAGGTCAGGGCGTCGATGATGGACGGGCTGCTCCGGGCAGTGGCACCGACGCCGTTGGAGAAGATCGCCATGACCGCCTCGGCAGTCCCGGCACCCCCACGCCTGTCCATTTCCTGCTGGACGTTCCGGTCGGACAGGACCGTGGCTGCATCCCGGTAGGGCTGCGCCATGTGGATCATGTCCAGCGCCACCTGAACGTGCCTGTCCCATGTCTGGAACGCATCGGAGTAGACGAGCGGCTCCAACCCGCCAGTGCGGGCGTTCGCGAAGCCGACTGAAGTCAGGGCACCACGAACCAGCGCACCCGACGCCTGCAAGATGTCGCGGCGTTCCCCGCCGAAGCGCGTGCCGGAACGGATGCGCGGCCAGTAGTTCGGGACGATGGGCGGCTGGTCTCCCTCGACCAGCCAAATGGCCTCCATCGTGCGATCTCGGATCTGGAACTCCAAGATTTGCTTCATCGCATCGATCATCCCGCGCTGTCCGGGAGTGAGCGCGGCCCGAGCGGCGAGGATTTCCTGCTGGGTGGGGTAGATGGTCAGGACGGTTTCCGCATCTCGGAACTTCATTCCCTGCCCATTGGGCTGGCCGTCACCGAAGAGCGCCAACGTCTCGTCATCCATCGCGGCAACAGACATGACCACGCCGACGGGAAGGGTTCTTGCCTCACCGCCCAGAGTCACGTCCATCGTCACGGCGGATGCGTCACCCATCAGGCCGTTTCGCAAGGCGTATTCGTCCAGTCCGGAGTACCCAGCCGCCGCCAATGCGGGCTGCATCTGGCGCATGATCGCGGCGTGTTCCAGCGCGGACTCTCCCTTTCCTGCCTGTGCCGCCTCCAGCATCTCGTTGATGACGCCGTCCGACACACCTTCGATCTCCAGCATCAGGGTGTAGATGTCCGCATTGGCACGCTGGATGGGCTGGACAAGGCCGATGCGAGGCGGCTTGTCGGCACGTTCCATCATCGGTAGGAGTCTGCGCCCCTGCATGTTCTGCGTGAGTCGGTTGGTGAGATCGGCGTATCTCTGGACGCGCACGTTCCGCTCGGCAACCCATGCCGCACGGTCGGCGGCGTACATCATCGCCGCCTGTTCGACCAGAGCGGCGGCATTTCCGACCTCCGTGGCGACGGCAATGGCATTCACCAGCGTCCCGCCAGTGTGCATGTTCATCGCCGTCCGAAGGTCTTGGCGCAGGGTCACCAGTTCCAGCCGGATTGCACGACGCTGCGGACGAGTCAGTGTCGTGTTATTCCGGAGGGTCGCAAGCCGGGTGGAGATTTCCGCCCTGATCCGGATCGCCTCCGCGTTCTGCACTGGTGCCACGGTCACACGCAGACGGCGACGGTTGGCCTGTCGAAGAGTCGCGTCGGCCTGTGCCAGCATGGCTTCGATCTGCTCACGGACGTTCGCACGCATCCCGTGGCGACCCATCTGCCTGCGGACACGGGCAATCGTGGCAAGCCCCTGTGCCACCTCGGCGTTGGCGGCAGCACGCATGGCTTCGATTGCAACCCGATTGGCCTGTCCGATTGTCCGGACCATAGCGATCCGGGTGGTCAGCGGCCCGCGCAGGCGCTCCGGAATCGTCATCGCAGCCTCGCGTGCCATCTGCTGCGCGATGTTCCGCATCCGGGTCACGTCCCGCTGCGCGTTCATCAGTTCACGCAGTCGGTCCATCCGGCGCTGGAGGACGGCCTCTCTCTGCTCCATCCTCCGCACCATCTGTTCACGAACACGTTCTCCGCCCTCGCGCCGTCCGGTGCGGAGGCCGATGCGGTATGCGAAGTCGATTGCCCTCTGCGCCGCTGCGGCATCGACGCGAACACGCTGGCGCAGCGCCACCAGTTCGCTGCGCGTGGACGCCAGCCGGGTCTGGAGCAGGGTGATCCGCTCGGACGCACGGAGCAGCCGGGTCTGCAACGGCCTGACCTCGGTGCGGCGGATCTGCTGCTGCCCCTGAACCTGTCCGGCAAACAGACCCTCGTTGCGACCGATGGCATACGCCCAGTTCGACACACGGTCGATCTTGGCCTCCAGTTGCGCGATCTCCTTCGCGTTGGAAGCGGCGCGTGCTTCCTGCCTCATGCGCCTGATCGTCGTTTCCGCAGCGTCAAGTTCGGAAGTGAGTTCCGCGATGGTCTTGTCGGCGGCGGCGCGTGTCTCCTCGTGCATCGTCGCCATGCGCTCGACACGGGCAGCGGCACGCTGGGCCTGACCGACCTTCTGCGAGGCCAGCAGTTCGGCGGCGGCAAGTTGACGCTGGAGAATCCGCACCTCACGAAGGGCGTTCACGCGCTGCGCGGCAGTCACGTTCTGAACGTCCCTGATCTGACGAGTCAAGTCAGCGATCTGCTGCTTGAGCGAAGCGACCTCCGGATCTTCTTCGGCACGGGCAAAGGAAATGCCCTCCACTCCACCCAGCATCGCACCAACCTGCTGGCGGAGTGCCCGCATTTCATCCCGCATGGAGCGGGCCTGTTCTGCCGATGCATCCCATTGCGCTTGCTCTTGCCGGAGGGAAGCAACCTTCTCCGTGCTTTGCGCGGCCATCCGCTCGTAATACAGATTGCGGACTTCCCTTATGTTGGAAGTCAATGGGCGGGAAGCGATCTCCTCGGTCAGCCTGATCACGTCGGTCAGCAAGGATTTCGGCAGTGATTGCAGTCCGAGCAAGTCTCGGACGGCATTCACGAACTTGTCGAACATGGACATCCCACGGGTTCTTGACGGCAACGCCGACAGGTATCCCTGAAACCCCATGTCCGACATGGCTTCGGAGACGAACTCCAAGACGTTCGTCATGCCATAGAACTTTGCCCCGTTGGTCGGCCCGAACCCCGGGTGCTTCGCGACTTGCAGATAGCAGTCAAGCAGTTCCGCAACGGCAGGGTCAAGTTCGGACATCAATCCATCGCGAACGCGCTGGACTGCATCGACATAGTCGGTGCTGAACTTCTGCCCGTAACGCATCACCTTGGTGATCGCGGCGTGCAGTTCCGGATTGGACACCACGCCTGCCGAAACGAGCGACTTCTGGTGGGCAAGCAGATGCGTGAACAACTGGCTGAACGTGACGGCATGAACCATTTCATGCGGGATGACCTGCGGATGGGCATCCATCACGCTGTCAACGACAGCCATCTCATGCAAGTGTGGGTAGTACGACCCCCCATGATCGGTGGCATATGCAGATCCGGCGGGATAGATGAATACGGGGATCCCAACAGCGTCTCCCATCGTCGCATCAAGCACGTCGTGGACAACTGCGGCAACCTGACCGAACTTCCTTTGGTCCGGATCCTCGGAATCCACCATGCGGTTCACCAGTACCCGCGACGGAGTAATCCTGTCCGGAAACCCAAATCTCTGAATCATCTGGTCGCGCACCGAATCGATGAAGTCCGGCGCGAACAACTTCTGGTATTCGGTCTGCCGACGCGCATACGAAACGTCACCTACGCGCCCCTCGGTCCATGTCCATGACGGCATCAGCCCGGTCTTCTGGTCGGCAAACGTGGTCTCAAGCACGGATGCAGTCTGGTTCTTCTCGCCGTGTGGTCCGAAGTTCAGCCAACTGTTCTGTCCGCGAGTCTCCGAAGTGAGTGCGGCAATGGCACTTCCGGTGAACAGGCGGACGTGCGCCTGCCATGCGTTCTCCTCGCCCTGTGCGCGGAATCCAGCACCCTCCAGCCCATGCCCAAACGCATCATGCACTGCCCGGAACAAGTCATTCGCCAGCACGCGGCGCATTGGCCCGTCCGGACTCCCATAGGCCCACTGCAATCCGGTATCAGCCAGCAACGGGTTGTCGCTGACATCTGCATCGCTGCTTCCGAATGCACCCTCGGTGGCGAACACGGCCATCCGGCGGTTCGCACGAAGGTCGCGCATGGCGTTCCACGGCTTTCCGTCCTATGGATCGGTTTCCCCGTCGTAGAACCAGAACTGGTATCCAGCAGCCTCTAGCGCACGGTATTGCGCCATCGTCTGCTTGATCAGGTTCTCATATGCCTCGCGAACAACCGGGTCGTTCGGCTGGTGCTTCATCGCCGCATACGCGGCGGCAATCCGGGAACCTCGTTCCGGATCGACTTGGGCGTATTCAGACTGCCTGCGGAGGGTTATGCCATTGTCGGCGGCGTATCGCTCTGCGACGGAGACGAGACCGGGGTCCGGCCCTGTCGCGCCTGCAACACGCGGAGAACCCTCAAGCGGCGCAAGGCTTCGTACCGCTCCGACCCCTCCTCCGTCTCCACCTCTGGCGAAGGAGACTCCTGCGACAACTCCTCCTCCGTCGGCTGCGGGGGCGGAACTCGCCCGCGCACGGCTTCTTCGACCACGCGCTGCATCGCCCGGTCGCCCACCATCCTGATCAGTTCTGCCATATCCATAGAGGGCGCGGAGGCTTCGTTCGGTGTAGACGCTGATGGTTTCATTGGTGGATGCCGCCGTGTATCCGGCTCTCTTGGCAGCGTCGATGATATAGAACCATCGCACCGCCTGCAAAGCCGAAGGTTGCCAAGATTGTCCGGTAGCCTTCTCAAACTCCTCGCGGAACACCTCGTTGAACCGCGTGAACACGTCGTGTTCCGTGGTCGTTACCGGAAGCCCGGTGTTCTGCTCAAACATCCCCTCAAAGTAGGAACGGATGTGGCGTGATTCCCAGATGTCAACGGTCGTGAATCGACCGTCTCCAATGGCATTCAGGGTGTACGCGCCGACCTTCTGCCCGAAGATGAACATGCGCGGGATCAGTTCGCTCTGGCCCGTCGCCTGCTGCACGAGTTTGCGGATGTTGCCGATGTTCGCGACGTTGCTCTTGTAGCCCATCTCCCGCTTGAACTTGTTGAGTTCCTTCTGCGGGACCATCTCCTCAAGATGCTTGACTGCCGCGACAACCGACCCGAACTTGCGCGTCAGCGACTCGACCACCTTGATCGAACGCAACTTGGCGTTGGCGGTGGTGCTGCTGATCTGGAGCGGAGCGGCGACGATCACGATGGTGCCCGTCTTCGGCTTTGGCCCCAGTTGGAACGCATCGAAGTTTCCGTTGTTGATCCACCAGAGCGTCAGGTTGACGGCATCGCGCTGGTTGGACGGCAACTTCGTGTTGGGTGAGCAAAGCCCGGACAGAACCCGGAAGAGCATGAACTCGTCGGCAGTGATCGGACGCTTCAGGTAGTCGGACAGCAGCGCCTCGGTGGCCTTCCAGTCCTTCGCGTAGTAATCGGCATACTTCGGGTTGTCGCGCAGGAACACCTCAAGGTCAGCAATCGCACGCTGGGCCGCACGACGGAAGTTCTGCGGACTCAACTTCAACTGGCGCGTGGTCTGGTTCAGGAGGGTGGGCCAAATCTCCTTGAAGAACCTGTCGGTGTTGCGCGTGGCTTCCCGTCCCGCATATTCGACCAGCGCCTTGGCGCTTTCCACCGGACCTTCCTGCGGCTGTGGCTTCTTCGGACGCGGCTTCGCTCCTTCTTCAGGAACGGCCTTTGCCTTGGCAGTGGCCTTCGGCGTCGGCTGGACTTCGACACCCTGATCGCCACGGGCATACGAGACGTTCAGGTCTTGTGCCCATCCCAGAGTTCGACCGAGTTCCGACAGTTCGTTCGACATGGCAGGAGCCGTGCCTTCGACCGCCTGAACAGCCGCAGAACGCGCCACCGTGTCAAGGACGGCGACTGCCGCCCGGGCTTCGCGTCCGGACAGGCCCATACGCGCAGCCAGACGCATGAACGCTCCGGTGATGGTGCGTTCCCCGAGCGCCGCAGCGGTCGGTGCAAACAGGTTGGCAGCACCTTCCTGCTCAAGACGGGCAGCACCACGACGCGCCTCGGTGGGCGCGATTGCACCAGTCTGCTCCGCAACACGTTCCGCGACTGCGGTGGCCTGTGCGATTGCCGCATCGTCCATGCGCTGGATTCCCGCGCTTTCGGGCGATGATCGCGCCACATACTCGACTCCCGCCTGATACACGGACTGCATACCAACTGAATGCATGTATGCGCGTGCAATGTCCGGCCTGAACATCTGGATGTCGTGGAACATTTCCTCGAATGCATATGCACGCGCCTGACGCATATCGGCGTTGGCATTGAGGTAGATGACGCCACGGGTGGTCTTGCTGTGGAATGCAGGACTGAAGTTCCCGGATGCTGGCTTGAACCAGACCACCCGCAATCCAAGAGCCTCCATGTCCTTCTGTAGGCGCTGTCCGGTCTTTGGAGTCTCCACCGCAGTCAGTTGGATTCCGCGTGCCTGACCGACATGACCAAGCACGTCTCCGGCCTGCGCCTGCTGCACTTCCTGCGGCATGTCCAGCATCTTCTCGGCGGCTGCGTTGTAGTGCGCCTCCGCAAACACCCGGTCTCTGATGCCAGCCGTGATATCCGAATCGATGGCATCGATGTCGTTCGTAAGCAGGTCTCTCAAGGTCGCAAACGACATGCCTTCAGGGGCGACTGCACCAGCCGCCTCCTGCGATGCGAGTCCTGCAAGCGCCTCTTCCTTCTGCCTTCGCTCCTCAAGAAGCCGCTCAACGTAGTTGTCGGCCTGCTCCTTCCTGTCGTTGAGGTCACGGAGGAACCTTCCGCGCTCGTCCGGGGTCATCCCGTTCATGGATTGCAGAGAGATAGCGAGTCGGTCTCTCTCCTGTCCCTGAAGTTCGCTTGTCCAATCCACCCTGTTGCGGATGGCATCCGTGTGTGCGTTGCGGGCGATGATGTCCGCATCGGTTTCCGCACGGAATGAATCACGCAGATTGGATACCGCCTGCTTGGCCTTGACTCCAGCAGCAACACCAACGCCTCCAGCGCCGCCAGCACCAAATCCAACGACCATTCCGCGAAGGCCGTTGGCAAGATCCTCGCTCAACGGTGCATAGGTGAACGGCGCTTGCAGGACGGCAGTGATTCCCTCTTCTCCGGCTTCCTCAAGGCCGCTGACCAGCATGATGTCACGGGTATTGCGGAGGAATCCCGGCGTGATCCGGTTGGCTCCGTTCGTGATGCGTGCAAACGCAGCAGCAGCCGGACGGACGGTGAGGTTGCGTGCTGCCTGCGTTGCTCCTGCCCGCGACAGGGCGGCAGACAGTCCACGACCAGCAGAGGTTGCAGCCAACCTTCCGCCGATCTTTCCGATGGCACGCGCCCCGAGTGCTGCACCACCAGCCTCGACTGCGGTATTGATGACCATCGATGCCTCGGCGCGTGTCCGCACGTCCTGCCAGTTGAGTTCGGGAAGAGGTTCCCCGGAAAGCGCCTTGTCTCTCCGTTCCCGTTCCAGATCACCGATGGCCTCCTGCACTCCCTGTGAATAGGAGGACAGCGGAATCATCGCCTGTGATGCCACGGCAATCGGGATGCTTCCGCCTCCAGTCGCGGCAAGAGCCGCAAACTGCGGAAGGCTTTGCCCGACCCCACGGGCAATGTCGCCAAGGTAACCCTCTCTCTGTCCCGCAGCGAGACCTTCCGCCGTTCCGCGCATGGCGATGATTTCGGTCGGAAGATCGGACGTGGTAAGACCGGAGCCGGATGGCTCAAAGAACATGGAAATCTGATCTGCCAGCATCTGGGCGGTCAGTTCCCGTGCAGTCGGATCGGGATCCGCACCGACGATGCTGTCGATCATCCCGGCAACCCACTCGGTTGGCCTCATCAACGACCGTATGAACTGCGAACGCATCCCCGGGGTGGCAAGCGTGTTGGCCGCATCCATGTATGCGCCAACAGCGCCACGGGCAATCTCGCGTCCGGACAGGCCAGCGAATATGGGCATGTCAGGGATGAAGTCAACAACTCCCTCCATTTCCTGCGCCGCCTCACGCTGCAAGTCAGGGGCGTAGAGTTGCGGGATGTCCGTCCTGCCCGGAGTCTGCGCCAACTTCTTATGCGCGTCCGCAATGACGTAATCAAGTCCAGATAGCGCAGGTGTTTCCGAAGCGGACGGAACAGCGCCCATGTCTTGGGCGGCACGCATCGCGTTGTCGATGGCAGACTGGAATGCGGACATGCCCGTCCTTACTTGGCTGGGGTAGGCGGAACCAACTTCTGCGGCTTCATGGATTGCAGGATGTCAACCCACCGCTGCATCAGCGCACGACCTTCCGGAGAACGGTCCTTCGCCAGTTCCTGCGTCGTGCGAAGCATGTCAGCCTCAAGGTTCCCGGTGTCCTCGAAAGGAATCCCGGCAGACCTGATCGACTGCTTGAATGCGTCGATCCGGTATTGCTCGGCAAGCGGCCCGGTCATCGGTTGCTCACCACGCATGATCGCGGTCTCGGACATCGTGGACTCCACGCCCGCCTGCGTCCGCTCCGCTTCCGCACGCGCCTTGCTCATTTCGATCTGTTTCATCTCGGAGGCACGACGTGCTTCCGCTTCAGCCGCACGGAACCGCGCACCCTGACCGCGCTGCTGCGCCTGCGTGTATTCAGGGGAGGGTTGTGGCTGCGTCGGCTGCTGGCCGATGATCTGCTGGGGATTCCGCAATCCCATCTTTCGCTGGTACACGGCGGAAAGGTTGTCGATGTCCATCTTGCTGAATGGAACAGTCCAGCCGACGTTGCGTGCCGCTTCCTGCGCCTTCTGCACCATGAACCATGTCTGCTGCTCGACGGGATACGAGGCGAGATTGGTCGGCCCAAGCATCGCCATCGACATGTCAACCAAGTCTTCCAGTGCGCCAATGTCCGGATTCATCGACGTGAAGAACGTCGGGAACGAGACCTGTGATCCGATTTCGGCGGGTGCCACATACCCGGCGAAGTACCGGAAATGCTCCATGTTCCGGTAGACGTTTCCTGCCTTCATTTGGCGGTCCAGTTCCGGAATCGAAGGATCGGACAGGAAGCCCTGCGCGGCATCCTGCGCCTCCTGCATCTGGGTCTCCATCCACTTCTGGGCACGGGTGTGGTTCACCTCGGTACGAAAGGCGTTCGTCTCCTTCGCCAAGGCGTCGATCTTCGCACGGTCGCGATTCTGCACGACTTCCGATGCACGCTGGACAGACGAGAACGCCCCCATCGGATCCTGCTCGGTCAGCAACGCGGCGTAGTCGGAATAGCCGGGTACGACCGTGTCCACGGTCTTTGCCATCTGCTGGATTGCCGGACCAAGACGCTTTCCGTCCTCGGCAATCCGCATCTTCTGTGCCATCGACATGCGGGCCTGCGCCCGCTGTTGCAGTGCTGCCGTCCACTGCTCGGTGGACATGCGGATTGCCTGCCTCTGGCCGTTCTGGTCCGTGAACAACGCGGCAGGAGTTCCATCCGGAAGAGTCCCGAAGTCCAGCGCCTCCAACCCGGTGTAGTAGCCGTCCGACAGCGCGGCTCCGACCGCCTCCCACGTCCCGAACGGAGCCACCTGACGCGATCCGCGATGATCCAGTGCAGCACGCTTGAGCAGTTCTGGGTCTCGGAGCGGATCCGGCCCCTGCTGTGCCGGAACGGTCGTGGCGGCGAGACCTTGGTTGACCGTAGGTGCCTCAAGAGGAGCAGATTCCGGAATGCGTGGCTTTGCCGGGATCGCTGGCTGCGCGGTCTGTGCTGGGAACATGCTCATCGCTTGACTCCAATCAGGCGGCTGACCGTCGATGACGCCGACGCCGGAAGCCATGTCGATGGATCCCCGACAAGTACGTCAAGGTCATCGATCTTCTGTGCTGCTTGCGGCTTCGGAGCAGCCACGCCAGTGCTTATTCCGCTGGTGGAGGACGGAAGGATCGATGCTCCCTCGACCTGACGCCTCCAATCACGTTCTTCGGACAGTTGCTTCTGGGAAGCCAGTTCGGCTTGCAGTTCACCAGCGGCACGCTTGGCGGATAGTTCGGCGGACACGTCCTGTGCCCTCATCTGCATTCCTGCGGCATGGCGCATCCGGGCATCTTCGATGTCCGCCTGTGTCTGGAGACCACGAGTGGCACCGATGTAACCAGCAGCCAGCGAACTGTATTCGTTGCGCGGGTCGTAACCCTGCAACCCAGCCATGACTCCGGTGGCGAAGTTTCCGGCGATCTTGGATGCGCCGGACAGGAATGCATCCCAGCCGGACGCGGCCTGCTTGGGTGGAGGAGACATGATCTTTCCGACTTCCCGGGACTGAACCGGGAAGTTCGTCATCGCCTGCATTGCGGGACTCATTCCGAACATGCTCATCCTTGTCCACCTCCTCCTCCGAACACGTTGCCGAAGTTTCCGAGTGCGCCACCGAAACTGCCACCGATGTTCTGTCCCAAGGTTCCGAGAGCGGAACCAAGCAGCGCACCACCGAGTGCATTGCCGGACTGCATGTCCATCATCGCCAACTGGGTGTCCGCAGCGAACCGCGCCTCAATCGGGCGGGTGCGGAATCCAAGGTTGGACGCCAGCCGTGCGCCGCGTGCGGCCTGCGCCGCAGTCGTGTACTGCTGGTACTGGCCGCTCTGGTACTGGGCTGATCCAAGTCCAGCAGCGAACAGGCTCTGTGCGGCACCCTGCTCCATTTGTGCCAGCGCGTTGGCCTGCGCCATGCGTGCCGATGCAAGGGTCTGTGCGTATTGCTCTTCGACGGCACCCATCTGAAGGGCACCCTGTGCGGCAACCGCGTTGACGTAGTTCTGGCCGAACGTGGTGTTTGCAAGTCCGGTGAGCATTCCGCTGACCTGTGCCCGCCCGGTGGCGGCATCGGCCTGCTGTTGCATCAGGGCGAGGGTGTTCTGGCGACCACGATTCAGCAGGTTGAACGCTTCTTCCGACGATGCCTTGAAAGCCTGACGGCTCTGTGCCATTAGGTCGCTGTATTGCGACACTGCTTGGTTGTATGAGCGCGAGTACACGTCGGCATTCGCGGTTCGTTCCTTGAGGAACTCATCAATGATCTTTCCGTACTCGACATCGGAGTACTCGCGCACGCCCTTGTAGGCATTCTCAAGGTTGCGGATCGCGCCCTTGAAGTTGCTGCGGCCTCCGAAGAGATTGTCAAACAGGCCCATTAGTACGTTCCCTTCACGTTGTTCGTGTGCGTGACCGGGTCAACCAGCACGGACATTCTCTCCAGCGCCCACGGTACGCCAAGGCTGTTGATACGCACATACGCCGCCTGATCCCGAACCCGGCAACGCAATGCGTCATTTCGACCGGGAAGCAACTCTCCGAGTTCGACCGAGTTGGCGTTCTGGAACGTGCCGCTGCTGACGATCAGGTGTGGAGCGGTGATCGTATTCGGCAACGACAATGCCGGGGCAGGCGAATAGACATATGTGCCTCCCGGCGTGTCAGCCGACGTATTCGTGTATGTCTCGTCTCTTGACGCAAACTCCCAATATCCGATTCCGTACGGATCCGGGAAGTCAACTGTCCAGTTGTTGGATCCGGCAACGGGATTGGCATTGAACACACGATTGTCCAGCGAGTAATACGTTCGCGCCAACGTGTCTGCGATCAGCGTGTCCGTCGTGTTGTACCGACGCGGCGCAGGTTCAATCGCAAACTTCAGGTCGATGGATTCCGTGAAGGTTGGTGCTGGAGTGGAAGCACAGTCATATACGGTGAACCCAGCCGTCCCATTCGCCTGATCAGCGCCATTGCCATCCAAGATCACTGGCGGATTCACGGTGTCATAGGCGACGTTCACGGAAACGATGTTCTCGCCAATCGCCTCTTCCGCAGTCTGGCCGGATTGAATGCGTGCAAACGGCCCGCTGACGGCGGGAAGGATGTCCGGAGATTCGATCACCTCATCCATCGACAGTTCGATGCGGGCATCTCGCATCATCACTTCGGCAAGTGTCGGGTTCAGGACAGGGCCGAGCATCACCTCGCTGACGATCTTCTGCGCCTGCGCCTGTGTCGTGTTGACGGCAAATCCGGCACTCTTGAATCCCGTGGCGGCTTGACCGTCCACTCCCGATACGAGCGTCCGGTCGAACCACCCGATGTATCCGACAGACGAACCGAACGCAAGGATCGATCCTCGCGACGTTCCTGTCGGGAAATCACCGCAGCACGACGGGGCACGAAACGCGGACCACCCGGTCTGCCATACCCAGAAGGAATCTGTCGGCTGGTTGTAGACAAGATGCCTGCTTGAATCCGGAAGGTCGAGTCTGGACAGGATGACGTAGACATTCTGCGCCTCGGTGTCGTATCCGAGGACGCAGTTGAGATCCTGCACGTTCTGCGACTGGAAGAATGAATCCAGCCGATTTGCGCTGACGCGGTTCGCCTGCGTGACCTGAAAGTCGTTCGGGCGAACCCGATACAGCCCGTCCTGCGACATGAGGTAGATGGTCTGGGAATCGCTGTTGCACCACGCATTCGTGGAGATGACGCCGACCGAACGAGACAGTTCGATGAGCCGAGCGTCTGAAACCACCGGATCTGCCGTCAGGTACGTCATGGACTTCTGGCATCCGAGCAGAAGACCACCTTCTCCAACAGGCATCAATGCGACGATTGGTTCACCGGGAGTTCCAAACTTGGTGGTGCTGGCCCCAGCAACAGCCTTTTCTGGTGCAGCCGCACCAGTTGGATCCCAGTTATCTGGGTCGTTCAGTTTCGACAGAAACCATGCGTTCGGAGCGCCTTGCAATCCGGCCAATGCCAAACGTGCCCCGAACCTGCAAAGGAGGTTTGCATATCCGCCGCTTGCCGTGACATGGGCGTATGGACCCTGTGTTGGACTCCAGTCCTGCACCGTGGGCGTGGCTGTCGCAAGATTCACCTTGCGGTAGTACGTCCCATCCGCGAAATAGCAGAAGTTGTTCAGAACCGCCACGCCGACGTGTCCCGTTGCTGTCATTGCCGACAGGCTCGGACGGGTCAGTTTCAATGCCACCAGATCGCCAGCGTCGTAGAGATAGACCTCTCCGCCTGCCACCATGATGCATCTCTGCTTGAGGATGGCGTTGGGCGGTGTTCCGACATAGGCGTCCGCACGAACGATGGCCTGCACCTTCTTCGGTACTCCAGCCTCCTGCAAATCCAGCGCACCAAGAAGCGGCTTGCGTTGCCCGATCCGCACCTTGCCCTTGAAGGCGTCGTACGGCATCACGTTTATGCACTGCGACGTGAAGCCCGGAGGCAACGCGGCGAAGCCGCTGTCGATGTTCAGGCCACGGTACGGGATGCTGACGGCTTGGTAAGGCATCGATCTTTGATCAATCCTTCACGACGTAGCGAATGATGACCGCACCGCCAACACCGCCGCCGCACATGTATACATTTGTGGCGTTATGGAAACACTGTCCAGCAGCACCGATTCCCGGGCGTGCATCCACCAACGGATTGTTCGGCAACGTGTTGTATGCGTAACTCGCATTGGTCAATCCAGCCGTCAACGCAATGGTTGGATCGGTGGTAAATGACCATGCACTTCCGGCCACGTTTGTCACACTTCCGGAGAAGCCATAGTTAGAAGTTGAATATCCACGCACCGGATATCCCATCGAATATGGCCCGGGATTGTTCGACACCAACGTAAACCCCGTCGGTTGAGTTCCGGCAGAAAATGCCGGAATTGCAGGCCGTGCGTTGGCGGTAGTTGTCTGCGCCAATCCGCCACCACACGATGCTCCGGCAAACGTCGTTGCCGTTCCTGCCGTGACGCTTCCAGCCGTGGTATTGGAGGTTCCTCCAGAACCGATTGTGATTGCACCGCTCGTACTTCCGGGCACCACGTCAAAGACGCAATATGCCATTGCTCCATGACCACCGAGGTACTGACGAACAAGGCTTGTGCTAAAATCAATGATGCATCCGCCACCACCTCCGACCATCAACACTTCGATGCGGAATACGTTCGCCGGAACCGTCCAACCGGGCGCTCCGACAGTTGCGGCAAGCCGTTCTTCGATGATCTGGAATCCGACATCAGTGCCGATTTTCGCGGTAGTCACCGCTCCCGCATTGATGGCGTTTGTCGGAATCGTGTTGTTTGCCCAAGCGTTGACGGTCAGCGGATAGCCAGCGGCAACCGTCACTCCAGCCTGTGCCAGTTGCATGACATTGGCACCGCGTACCCGGAGGAACAGCGACGGAGTCGATCCTGTCGATCCTTCGTCTGCGCCCACCAGCAGGTGACCGACCGTATTGTCTCCGCTGATCTCCGAATAGATGGTCGGTGCGGCGCTGTCCGTCACGCGGATACGCGGGACATCGTTGACGATGTGCAATGCCGTGGACGGAGACGTGGTTCCGAGTCCGAGCCTGCCGTTCTCGTCAATGGTCGCCCGGGTCGTTCCATCGGTTGCGAGGTTGATCTTCGTCGCTGCCGTGCCACTGGCACCCGGGTCCGCGCTGATCGTCAGTGATCCGTCCGCATTGTCTGCGTCGATGAGGACATGGGTCGTTCCGGGAGAGGCGCTGTCCCGCATCCGGACAATCGGTGCCGTTCCTTCGATGTGCAACTTGTTGGAAGGCGAGTCGGTTCCCATGCCGACGAAGTCGGTGGTCTGGTCGATCACCAGCGTGGTGGTGTCCAGACCACGGGCATTCTTCACCACCGGGAACTGGTATGGAAGCGCATTCCAGACCAGTGTTCCATCACCGATCTTGACGTTTCCGGTGTCACTCTCAAAGCCGATCTCGCCGGAAAGAAGGACGACGACATCCCCGACGCCTGCCTGCGCCCACTGGGCGGCGGTGCCACGGCGAACCTGCAACTTGATCGGCATGGGTTTCCTCTCCGGCTATTAGAACTGCTTCTTGCCGCGCAGGTAATACCCGGCGCAGAACGCGATGGCACCGACTGCAAGAGCGAAGAACAGCGAACCAAGGAATGATGATGCGTCAGCCAGCATTGGGTTTCTCCTGTGCAGCACGGGCCTTCTGGTAGGCCGAGTCGAACAACGGGCTGGCTGCGCGGCGTGCTGCGATGTATTCACGCGCATCCTCCGTCCTTGCAGGATCCATCATTGCCACGGCCATGTCGGCGTCCCGCTTGACCGGACGGGGAATCCAGCCGATGGCGATCCTGACGGCGGTGCCCAGCCCTGTCTGCCACAGGATGACCACCACGGCCACGGCAACGACGGCAATGGCCCCCCAGACCACCATGTCCATCCACGCAGGCACCTTGTCTTCCACCTCCGGAAGGGTCTGGTGGATGTCAGAAGCCAATAGGCTTATCCGATTTGCCCCATCTACGACAACCTTGTCGTGAATAGCCTCCCCGTGGACGCGCAGGGCGTCCGCCTCCGAACGGATCTGGTTGGTCCGTTCGGAGATCCGGTTCACCGCCGAGCAGGCGGCAAGCGGAAGAAGGAGAAGGCTAGTCGCGCTTCGGCTCAAGTTTGGCTTCGATCTTGTCCAGCCGGGACTTGATCGTCTCCTGCTGCGTCACCAACTGGATCAGCAGCCTGTCGTGGTGGATGAACGCCCCGAGGACGGTGACGAGGATGCCAACGGCAATGCCGCCGATGGCAATCCAGTCGCGTGCGGACAGGCGAACGACATTGTCACGATCCATCGTCATCGGAGTCTCCAAGGGTCGGAACGGTCGGGGATGCGTCGAAGAACCGCCGCACGGGATTGGCCGGGGGCGGATCGATGATCGGGAGGATGCTCCACTGCTCGTCGGTGAGCGGCTCGGCCACGCGGAGATTGGTGTGCCAGCCCGGATCGGACTTGGCGATGATCTCGCCGTCCTCGTAGACCAGCCATGCCAGCGGCCCGATGTGATCGACAGTGGCACCCGGGACGCAGAATCGCTCTGTCTTGCCGTTCGGGTGAACCATGATGCTGACGATTCCTGCCTCAATGAGGGCATCCGTCATGGTCGTCTCGTTTGTTGATCGGAGGTAATAGTCGAGCATGTCAATGCACCGTGATTTGCCGGAGTTCAGAAGCAGTGAACCGTCTCGGCCAGTACTGGATCCTGCGAACAAACATCACTGGCATGTCCACACTGGCATTCCAGTTCAAGTGCAGGTTCGCGGCAGTAAGTGAGGGCACCGCAACGGTGGTTGCCGATGCTCCCGTAACCCCGCTGATCGCCTGATCAATAACCGCTGAAAGGCCACTGCTGTATGCAGTGAATGCGTGCTTGAACATGGCGGCATCGGCATTTGCGGTGTTGGCATACAGAACGCCAACATCGGTCTGGCATTCTGGTCCGAGATTGCTCGGAGACGTTGCATTCACGTCCATAAACAACCCAAATGCGATTGTTGGTGCGCCGCTGATGAAGTTGATTGGACGCGGATATCCACCCGCAACCCCACGGAAACGGTATGCCGCTTCAACAAACATGGTTCCTGTTCCCGTGTTGTACTGGGGCCATCGCAATCTGCCGGAAGTGAAGTTGTTGGTGATTGCCGTGTCGGCACTTCGTACGGCAGTTGCCGTTGTGGTCGGAATGTAACTCGTGGCAATCTGAACATCCTCAAGTTGGGCACCCCAAATCTCTACCGCATCGTTCAGGGTAGTGATGCGAATGCCAACTTGGTGCAAGTTGGTTGACGTGAGCGTGAACCTTGTCCACACAGATGACAGCGTGCGAGGTGACCAGTTCGTTCCGTTGTCGTTCGTCATCTCAACCGCGCCAGACCCGGTCACGCGCCGCATCCACACGGAGAACGTGCGGAGTGCGCTGGTGCCGAGTGCGACGGTGCTGATGACGGTGGAGTTCGCGGCATTCGCACGGAACTCAATGGCGTTTGTGGAACCGGACGGTGAGGTCTTGGTGGTGCTGACACGGGTCAGCGTGGTATCAAGCCAGTTGTTCTGCGTTCCTCCGACAACGTCAAACGTCTGGCTGAAGTTGAGCAGGTTCGTTGCCTGTCCCTCGACAAGAAGATGCGCCACTCCGTTCTGAAACTCAAAGCGCGGAATGTTCGTGGCGCTCGTCGTGACGATTCCCGTCCTGCTGACGAACGTGGCGGACGAAGACCGGGTCCACGTCAGGGTCGTCGGAAGGACGCCCATCGTGAAGTCGAGAAGCGTTCCGCCCGACATGAGTCCGGACAGGGATTTATCACGGGATCGCTGTCGGTGGACACCGCCACGCATAATCCATGCTCGGTTCCGCGTCAGCATCAGATCAGACCGATATAGGCGCGGAAGGATCGGCTCGTCGCATCTGGTCCGACGGGATGCAGGGTAAGCATGTCGCATCCGCACAGGTCAACCAGCATGAAACCGACCGGGCACACCGCAGAACTCCCGTAGAACTTTGCATCTCCGTTGATGAGTGCAAAGGACGCTGCACCAATCAGCGATCCCGTGACGGTCACTGTTCCAGTTGTGACGGTCACCGATGCCAGTGGGTATGGAACATACGTCGGAAGGTTGTTTGCCATCGAAGATGTCGCGCCAGCCTTTGACCAACCGATGACATGCAGGGTGTAGGAAAGGGACGTGGCATTGATCAGTGGCGCGATTCGTGCGTAGTTTGCGTTGAGACATGCCATTGCCTGACGACCGGGAGCGGACGTACTGCCTTGTGTACTTGCGTACGTCTGCGTCGGAATGAACGACGTTGCCGTGCTGGTGAAGGCAAAGTCGGTCGTTGGAAGTTCGGACGCAGCCTGCGCCGTGCGGAGGAATGCAGTGGGACCGGGAAATGATTGAAAGTTCGACATGTAGTTTCCTTACGAAGGGTTCTGCACGGGGTTGATCATCACGAACGAGGAATCGTTTGCTCCGGATGATCGCCACACGTTTCGCCCAAGTTGCCCGAAATGCGTCTGGATCATCCCGTCCTTGCGCTGGGCAGCGCCGAAGATCGGGCCTGCTTCGATTTCCGCGAACCGCTGCGACTGCTGACCATCCTCGTACGACTCCGCGACTGCCCGGACGTACGAGATGAGCGTGGCTTCGACGCTGGACGGAATGGAAATCACCGTCGCGTCCGTCGTGGACGAGGTGACTCCCTGCCATCCGCAGCGGTAGGTGATCTTGATTACGTTCGACTCGTTTGCGGTCGGAGTCGGGTACAGTTCCAGCCGGAAGGTATGGGTGGGAGACCCCGTCGTCGGAACAACCGTCCGCACCGCTCCCTTGTACTGCCAGTCAGGGAACGTGGTCAGCCTGTAGTTCTGGAGAATCTCCGGGGTGACGATGGCAATGGGAGTGTCGCTCTTCCATGCCGACATCAGTTCCCCGAAATCCGACGGAAGCACCACATATTCCTGTGCAGCAACCAAAGAAAGCGTGGCCGTCTTCTCGCGGAACTTCCACGGGTGGGTGAACAGGTGTTCCCCGGCGATGTTGATGATCTCCGCCTGACGCTGTGCGACTGTCTGGCCCGTCGCCGTCGAAGGACGGCCACCGATAGCCAGTAGCACATGATTGCGAAGGTCAAGGTATGTGAGCATGTCGAAATCCTCTCGGGGGGTTTCCCCCCCGAGAGGTTGAGTTGGAGCGACTTACGTCGCGGAGTTGCAGTACGCCACCTCACCGGGCAGAAGCACGGTGGCAGTCGTGACGCCCGTTCCACCGATCAGAACTGCCGCAAGGGGCATGGTCGTCGTCGCCCGCGTCATCTGTCCGGCGGTGACGGCAGTCGTGCCAAGTCCGATGCGTTCGCCAGCCGTATAGTTTCCCGACACGACAGTCGCAGTAGTGACTCCTGCAAACATGACGAGTCCGGTTCCGGCAGTGACAATCGCTTCCTGCACGACTCCGTAGACGCCGGAGTTGATGGTTCCGGGTCCAGTCGGACCCAGAGTGACGTTGGCGAACTTGCTGTTGGACGCTGCGGTAAGCGCCGCCGTGCCCTGACCGGATTCGACAGCGGTTTGCGTGAAGTCCAGACGGACAAGATCGCCACGGTTGAGTGCCGCACCTTGGGCATTGCGGCAACGAGCCACAATCGTGAAGGGTTCGATGCCGAGCGTCGGCTGGTAGTTGCCGTTGATAACTGATGCCATTGTGGATTTCCTTTCTTTACCTGACTGCGTCAGGCGGTCACGATGGGGGTGATGATGCCGTGGCGCTGACGGCTGTGGCAGAACATGTTCCACCAGCAGTCAACGGGCTGAACCCACGAGAACGGCTGGTTGGGATGACGCATCACGTCGTGCTTCTTCATGTACCGCGTGGTGTGGAACACCGGGCTGATGTACGCAGCATTGAGGAAGTAGTAACGCGCACCCTTGTCAATCGTGTTTGGGTGGAACTCCGTGTTCACGGTGGAGAAGGTCGCGCCGTCGCGGCTAGCCTCGTCATCAGCGATGGTGCCCGAAGCGGCGGCGTAGATTGCAGCCGTGTCGAGGTTCGCGCAATACTCAACGGGAATGCCCGAGTAGGTCGGCGTGTTGTACGCGCCATCCTGCATGGACACGAGGCTGTCGTTGGTCAGTCGAAGCGCACGCTTGTACTGGTTGATGCCCTCCTTCGACGACAGAATCATCTGGCGGTTGAAGTCGGTCTCCTCAAAGTACTGACGCTGCGTGAGCGGAGACTTGAACTGCACCTTCAGGTACATGTCGTCAAACGCGCCGAACAGCGGGTAGACGGTGCGCCCGATGCTCGTATTCGCGTTGTAGCCGCCGTACGCACCAGCCGCTCTGTCAACGGGAGCGGCAGTGATCGCCGCCTTGCGGTCGTAGAAGGTGATCTGGTTCGACCAGCGTGGATCGTTTCCGGCGGTCGGGTTGATGCCCTGCACCGTAGACCAACGAGCCGCCGCCGTGTTGAACGGTGCGCCGCCACGTTCACCGAGCGAGATGTCGCTGTTCACGGACTCGGTGATCAGCGCCGGGATGGAATACGGCTCCTTGCCGGACGCCGTCTCCATGTTTCCTTCGTTGCCGAACGGAGACGCCCACAGGTCGTTCTCAAACCCGTTGAGCATCGAAGTCCACATCCGCTGTTCCTTGATGCGCTTCAGGCGCTTGTACATCGTCTTGGCGTCTCCCTCGTTGAGTTCGACTTCCTGATCGGTCCAAGACATGTAGTCCATGCTGAAACGCCACGACGCGCTGATCGTGTCGGTCACCTGCGGGTTGCGCCAACTGAACACCTCGTTCGGCGCATACTTCTGGTAGGTGCTGGCATCATCGAAGATGATGACGTTGCGGATGGAAGAACCGCTCTGGATGAGCGTCTCGCTGGCCTTCTCCTTCAGGAGACGGGACAGGATGTAGTTGTTCTTCACCGCCTCAATGATGACCTGATCAGCCGACTTGAGGTAGGCAGGCCCGGTCGAGGCCATGAAATCGTTGAACTGGGTGATTGCGGGCATTGTGGCCCTCCTTGGTTAGTTGCGTGAACGGGACATCCGCGTGGATTGCCCCGACAAGATGCGATCAAGGATCTCGTCATCCGCGTCACGGGGCGGCGGCTTCACGGGGGCCGGGGCGCTCCGTGGAGCGGTCGGCTGTGCAGCACGCACGTTCGTTGGCGGAGGTTTCGATCCGACGAGTGCCTCGTAGGCTGCGGCGGTCAACGCATCGACCGACGCATACCCACCCGGCTTGGCATTCCCGAGTTCGTTCATCTTCGCGAGGACGGCTTCGTATGCGGGTGCCTTCGCACCCCACTGGGACCGCAACGCGATGTCTGCCGAACGGGCCTGCGCCAGCAGAAGTTGCTCCTGCATCCTCTGCTGCTGCTGCTGGAAGGCCATGCGGACGGGCGCGACGATGTCCTCGCCGTACACCTCCGCCATCTGCGCGAACGGGTCATCCGCCTTGGGCGCTTCGGCAGGCATGTTGTCCTGCCTCTGCTGGTCCGCTGGCTGGGTTCCTGCCGCGAGTCGCTCCTCCAACTGCTTCAACCGACCGCCGTACGAGTCAACGTCCTTCTGTCGCTTTGACGCGGACTCCGCCCACTGGGACAGGAGTTCGGGTGAAGCCGAGGCGATGATCTCGTCGGGTACGCCGTCCCTCTTCAGGATCTTGGCGACCGCGTCACGGTCGATGGCGGGGGCTTCCTGAACCGCTTCCTGCACCGGAGCCGGACTCTCGTCCTGCACCGATGCCGCCTGCGGTTCCGAGTCGTCTGCGAACAGCCTCGCGAGGACCGCGTCGTCATCGTCAATCGGTTGGGCCGGAGCCTCGTTGACGGGCGTCGTGTCCTGCTTGACCTGTTCCTCCGCCCCGCTGGACGGAGTCTCGGCCTGCACGATGGGTTCAGCATTGCTGTCCATGTCAGTCCTCTGCTCTCTGGTAGCCGTGCATGGACGAGACGTTTCGCTCATGCCTCCGGCTTTCGATGATCGGGTGTCCCTGCTTGTCAACCTTGCATCCCGTAAGGTTGCGCGGAAGCGCACGGCTGACGTAGGGGTATGTCGATGTGGTGAAGTTCGGGCTGATCTGCGTGCTGCTCAAGATCCGCGTCACGGGTCCGAACATCGGATGCTGGTACACGGAGCCGACCGCTGGCGCATCGCTCATGGCGAACACGACTTCGATGATCTGTCCTGATTCGGTCTTGAACTCGTACGAAGGCATCACATTCTCGCTGCCGCACCAGCAATCGCCGCCTGCGCCCGTGCCGGGACGGCTGGTGCTTCACCCGTAGGAGAAGGCGCAGGACCGCTTTCCGGAACACCCCCCTGCTGCTGGGCAGGAGCCTGCGATGCGGCCTGCCGCATCTGGGAAAGGGCGTCCTCATCGATGAACTCCGACATCTGCGGCACGTTCTGGGCATCCCCGAGGAACCCGAGGAGGTCTTTCCACTTGACCCACGGCATGGCAGGCATGGCCTGTGCCGCCGTGGTGACGACCTGAAACACCTCCACGGCACGCTTCTGGGCCAGCATCTCGCTGGTCCGTTCCATGCTGTAGGTGTCCACGTCGATCTGGAGATCCTCGTACGAGCCGACCCCGATCCCGCCCACGAAGACCTGATCACGGGATCCCATCCCGGCCATGTCCTCGGTTCCGACCGGGAACGAGATCCGGCCATCGTGGAACATGTGCCACGCCACCGTCCGCATGACGGTGTCCACCGCATCCTGAAACGACCGCTTCAGGTGGGCAATCCGCATCGTGCTGGCGGATTCGGCCACGGCAACCTCGGTCGCACTGGCCGACCCGGCGATGTTCCCGCGCATGGCGTCCGACATGCCGAGCGCCCGGTCGAGGCGCTCCTTGGCGACCTCCACCGACTGGATGTGCTGGTTGGTCGATCCGCCGACCTCCACGGGCTGGAGGCTGCGTGCATCCAGCCCAGCCTCCGCAAACACGAACAGGTCGGGGGCGTTGACCACGTCCTGAAGGAACTTGGCGTTCTTGGCGTCACCGACCAGCAGCCGCTTGTACCGCTTCTGGTTCTCCTGCTGGGTCGTGGCGAGGTCGTTGGCGTACTTGATCTGGTCGCGTGCGGCGACGATGGGAGACAGCGGATAGGGATCGTTGGGAACCGTGAAGGCACCGAAGATCGTGTATGGGCCATTCCTCGGGCCGTAGTACGGCAACGGCTTGCGGATGAACTCGCACTTGCAGTTGTCGCCCGACTGGTACTTGCCGATTGTCCAGATGGTCCCGTTGAACATGGCCTCGTCGGTGGCCTCGTCCAGCAGTTCGGCGGCGAGTTCATGCAGTTCAGGAACCCAGATTTCGTAGATCGCCAGTTCCCGGCGTTCCGGGATGTCCCTGTCCTGACGGAGTTCGTCCACGCCATTGTTGGTGCCGAGGGCTTCCAGAGCCTCCTTGTTCCACGTCTCGTCCAGTTCCGCCTTGGCAAGCAGGTCGGCCTTGTCGGCAACCCACACATGGCCCATGAAACGCGCCTCTTCCCAGTGCTGGGCGGCTGGGTCGATGAAGAACCGTTCCGGGTCGATGCGGTAGACGCGGGGAAGGTAGGGACCGCTGGCGTCCCATGTCCGGTTGTAGCCCTTCGGCTCGTTGACGGTCAGCGCGATCCCCCAGCCAAGGAGCATGTCCGTGGCGATCCGCTCAAGGGTGCCGCGCATCCGGGTCATCCGGCACCAGCGGTTGAGTCCGGCACGCATGGCAATCGCCGGGGTCCGCTGAACGTCCGGTCGGGCGCTCGTGACGCGCACCTTCGGGTTGTCATGGATGATTCTGGGCAGCACCATGCTGACGTATGCATGGACGGCGTTCTCCGGCTGCTCCTCCCCCCAGCCGTCGCGGTAGTTGTTGCCAGCGAACCACTCGCGCAACTGCTTGGGGGCGACCATGTGCTGGTCGCGGAACCATTCCGCACGTTCGATCTCGTCGCGGATGTTGGAAATGCTGGTGAAGTCAAGCATTGGTCTTCGCCTTGGCCTTGTTCGATGCGGCTGCTGCTCCCAGAGCCGACCCAAGTGTCGCCAACTGGGCCTTCAGCGCCAACACCTGCGCCTCAAGCGCGACCATCCTCCCCAGAAGCGCCCCGGAAGGCTCGGACGGGAGCGGGCCGGACGAATGGGCATCCAGTTGCTTCTGGACACGCTCGGCCTCAATGGGGTCAAGGGTCACCTTGTGGCCGCTGGCAAGCGAAATGACCATCTTCCCGGAGGCATCATCGATCTGGTCGATGGAATCCACGGGATACCACGTCTGGCGTACTCGCAGGAAAGCGATCATCTGTCCTCCCGAAAGTTGGCATGGCGGCTGCGGTGATCCCGCTGATCCATCCAGTCGAGGACGATCACGGCAATGCCGAAACCAGCGACGAAACCTCCCGCAGCCGCCACGAGCATCACTTCTTCCGGCCCTTCTTGGCCGTCGCCTGCTTGCCCTTGGCACGCTCGGGCAGCGACTTGATGGACTTGGTCTTGCCAGCCATTTCCTTGGCGATGCGCGGATGCTGGGCGAACATCATCCGCTGCTGTGCCTTGCTCTTGAACGGCATCAGCGGCCCCGAACCTTCTTCATGGGCTTGCCGGACTTCTTGGCGTACTCCTTGGCTTCCATCTTCCCCTTGGCCGTGTACGGAAACTTCTTCTTGCCTACCTTGGGCATCACTTGCCTTTCTTCCAGCCGCTCTTCATTGCGGCGAAACTCTTCGCGCTGACGGTTGACTTCGACTTGGGGCGCGAGATCCCAAGACGCTTGCGACGATTGATGTTGCCGACCAGAGAGTTGCGTGCCATGCCTTATTTCACCTTCCTGCCGAGTGCTTGCTGCATGGTGGCTCGGGCGATCTCGTGCTTTCCGAACGACTGGTTGCCGAGGAACTGGAGGAACGACGCCGCTTCCCCGGTCTTGGTGTTGACCAACTGGCCGTCCACTTCCTTGATGAGTGTTGGATGCCCAGCCTTCTTGAACTCGCTGGGCCAGTGCCCGTCGTCGTCCGGCTCAAACCCAGCCTCGTAAGCGGCCCGGTAGTCGTACTGGTGCATCGGATCGTCCGGGTTCGGGTCAAGCCCGTACCGCTCGGCAATGCCTGCATACCACGACTCAAACGACTTGTCCCGTGCCATGTCAGCACCCCCACCTTGCGCGTGCGGCCTTGCCACGTTCGCCCTTCCACGACCGGGACCGGGCGCAGAAGGACTTGTGGCGCGGGTTCGACTTGTCTTTGGTGGGTGCCTGAAGGTTCGACCCCGTTTCCCGGTTGTACCGGGCGCGGCCCTTGGCCGTCAGCCCAGCACCCTGCGACACGGGCAACTTCTCGCCACGACCAACCGCCAGACTCGGGCCTCGCTTCTTCTTCGCCATCAGTCCTCCACCATCGGCAGGAACGACCAGACGGGCGTCATCGGCCCAAGGTGCGCTCCTGCAATGTTGACTTCGATGTGTTCCAAAGCCTCGTCGTGTGTCATCCCCTGATCGTTCATCAGGATGTTGACCACCCGGTGGATGTCATACACAACCCGGTAGGCACCCGTGGACAAATCGCGGGTTATGCCGATGACCGCGTCGTCCAGACCATCCGCGAACATGGTGCGTTCCTCGGTCTCGTCGCACCACTTCCTGACCCTGTCCGCGTTGGCGATCATCCGAACACCTCCCAGTGCTTGAGCAGGTCACCTGCCGAACCGGGAGCGTATTCAACGACCTCCTCGCCCGGAACAGGGGCATCGTCCAGCGCCATCCACGCCAGTGCCAGCGCAATCACCCGGTCGCCGTGGTTCTCGCGTGCCCCCGTCGATTCGTCCCGCAGCCTGCCCGGGATCACCCGACCGTTGCCGTCCAGAACGTAGGCCAGCATCTCGTCCAGCGTGCCCGTGCATGGCACGATCACCTCCCCCTGCTGGACCGCACGGGACAGATTGCCCAAGAGCAGCCGCTTGGACTACTCACTCGACACCCAGCCGATCCGGTCGATGATCCCGTGGGTCGATTTCCCCTCCTTGCGGGGCTTCCACACCCGGTGGAACCGCTGCGCCTCAAAGTCCCGCTGGAGGCTCTGGCCCGGGCCGTTGACCTCCCACGCCACCACCGCCTCCCGGAACGACCCACGGCACACGTCCGCCACCTCCGCCGCAAGATCCGCAGGAGTGATGTTGGCATCGACCATCATGGCGACCATCTGTTTGGTGTTGGCGTCCAGCACCGCCACCGCACTGGCGTGGTTGCCCGTCCCATACGCCGGATCCATGCCCACCGAGTACGACCCACGCTCCGGATCACCCCACAGACGCCACCGCCCGGTCGGACTGTCCACCCACCGACCCTTCACCCAGTTCGCCCGACGCGGCTCCCGGCCCCATTCCCTCCGATGTGCCGTCACCGCCACGCTCGGGAAGAACGACGCACCCGCACCCATCGCCTCCGCAAACACGTTCTGGGCCAGATCGACCTTGTCGCGCTTCCGCAACTGGTCAGAAAGCCACGGCGTCCAGACGTAAGTGCCCCCGACAAGCCCAGTTACGGTTCCGTCGCGGTCCACCCGCGTCTCCGCACCCTTGCTCTTCTCCGGATGCTGCCAGTACAGCATCTCAATCAACTCCGGATTGCCCGTCCCACGCGCCTCATTCACCAACTTGTCGTACCGCGTCCCGTACCCAATGGGCGTGGACAGCGCGATGCGGCAAGAAGTCGTGTCCGACGCCGAACGCCACGCCGCGTCATCGTCCTCCAGCGCCGCAAACTCATCGAACAGCACGAACGTCCGCCGTCCACCACGCCCGATGTGCGCTCCACTCGCCTGACCCGCAATCGTCGCCCCGCTCGTCGGATGCCGCAAGACCATGTGCTGGCGGAACGACCCACCCTTCCGCAAGGCATCCGCCTTCACAGGCATCAGCCAGTGCGGCTGCGTCCCCAGCAGGTAATCCACCTTCCAGAACAGGCTGTCCGGGTCGCCCGTGCGGTCCACGTTGTCCTCCACACGGCTCACCAGCAGGCTCTGCCACCCATGAAACATCCACCCCCACACGCCCAACCCAACCACCAGCCACGACGCGCCCATGTCACGGCTCTTCCGAATCACGATGTCACGACCGTCCCGCACGCAGGACGCCATCCTCCGGATCGCCCCAATCTGCACAGGCCACGGCACGAACGGCACGTCCCGCACCTCCGCAGGACGCTCACGCCCGTCCTCCCCCGTCACCTTCACCCGGTACGTCCAGCACGTCAACGCCAGCCACGCAGCAGGATCGGAACGGAACAGGGCGTACAGATCACGGCGCTCGCTCTCGCTCGCGCCGTCTAGCACAAACTGTCTCGCCTCAAGGAGTTGCGGAAGTTCGGCAGGCCAAGAAGGGAGGCATAGGGGATCCGTACCGAGGGAAGGCCGGGGGGCATGAGGCAGAGCGGAGGGGGACTCCGGCGGCGGCGGCGGGCCGGGGGATCCGGACGCAGGAACCCCGCCCCCCCCACCCCCGGGTGCCCCCCCACCCCCCCGGCGGCGTGCGGGGCGGGGCGCTCGGCGCTCGGCGTCGGTCGGCACGTTGCCCGGGTGCGCTGCCTGCCACGCTGCCCACGCCTCGCCGCCCTGCGCCTTCGCCGCACGGCGTGCCGCCATCCACGCGACCGACGCGCCCTTCGGCCAGCCGCGCCCGTCGTTCGCCATGCCGCGCCGGGTCACTCGCCGCCCCCCGGCAGGGCTGGCGGACTGTCCGGCAGGGCTGGCCGACTTCGCGCAGCCGCAGCGAACCGGGCCAGCAGTTCGACCGCCCGGGACGCGCTGCCGTCGTCGTCCAGCCGGACGGCCCCGCTCACCTCCACGCGCTGGGCGCTGTCCCTGTACCGCCCGGGCTTCAGGCCGCGCAGCCGGAGGGCAATCGCGTTGAGTTGCACCTGCGTGCCGGGATCGCCCTGCGCGAGGCTGTCCAGCGTTGCCTCGTGCCTGTCAGCAATCGCCTGCTCCGCCGCCGCACGCGCCGCAGCGAACACCGGGTCGCTCTGCGTCCAGCCGCACGGCACGGAGATCGCCACGCCTGCCGCCTTGCACGCCGCCGTCCAGCCTGCGCCGTCCGCCCACGCACGCAGCCACCGCTCTTTACGCGAAGCCGACTTCGTGAATCGGCTGACGTATTCCAGCAGCCACTCGCCGCCGTCTGCTTCGCCCTGCGCTTCGCTGTCCATGCGCTCCGTGTACCCGCTCCGAAACTTTCCCAAACTATTTCGTGCGGTTTCCTAGGTAGAAAACGACGATTTGCAAGAAATCCGGCTCAAAGGTGTTTACACCCAGTTGACCGCAGCCGATGACTAGGTCATACTTCTCACCGTTGTGACTCTTTGACAAGTGAAGAACGCCCAGCCAGCCAGCCGACCGCTGGTGACACTGGGCCGCGCACCGTGCAGCGCGTTCGCCGCCCCGCAAGGGACGGCCTACGCGAGTCACTGTGACCCGCAACGCCTCACACTGGAGACCGCCATGATCACCTACAAGACCGCGAACAACCACCCCGCCCTCATCGTCGGCAACCGCCTTCAGAAGACGCTGAACTACCTGCACAACAGCAACACCCCGTTCGGCTTCGCCAATGTCACGATCAAGAAACTGACCGACGCGTGGACCGAGTGCCGGACGCTGTGGGCACTGCTCTACAGCGACTTCGACGGCATCACCGAGACCGAGGCCGACCGCCTCCGCGAGGAGATCCACAGCGCCTACGCCAACGCCGTCACCCGCATCCGCGCCAAGCGTGGGCAGACCACGACCGCCTGACCCCGTGCCACGACCCACTCCCCCCGCAAGGGGGGAGACGGGTCGGATCACTGGATCCGTTCCAACCTCTCACACTGGAGACTCGCCATGCTGACCGAGACCCTGTCCGTCACCCGCCTGACCGTCGTCCACCCGATCCGCACCAGCCTGTCCGAGGCCCGGATCCGCGTCCGCCTGACCGTGGAGCGCACCGTGGACACCACGCCGACCAAGTCACCGACCGCCCGTTACCGCATCCTGCTCCGCACGGAACACATCACCGAGGCGCTGGAGGCTGACATCCCGTGCGATTGCGTGTGGGGCAGCAGCCGCGACAGCCTGCCGGGAGTTGCGTTCGACAGCCTGAACGCAGGCGAGGACATCGTGACCGTGGTCCGCACCGTGCTGGGTGACCTCCAGCAGGAACTGCGCGAACTGCCGATCCAAACGCAGCGGATCGTGAAAGCCCTGTGGGACGGCATCGACTCCGTCCGCGCCGCCTGACGCGACCGCGCACCGCGCACCCCCCGCGAGGGGGGTGCCGGATGCGACAGCCGTGTGGCCTAGCCAACCTCTCACACTGGAGACACTGCCATGACCGATTCTGCTCTTGCGACTGCGTCCATCACCCTGCCCGTCAGCGACCTGCAACTGCTGCGTATTCGGACGCTGGCCCTCGCCGCGCTCCGCCGGATCGACCTCGCCCGGGAAGAGACGCACTGGGCTTCGCCGGAGGGACGATCCTCCCTCAACCGGATGGGCTGCGGCGATCAGGATGGCGTGTTCGCCCGGATGGACTCCCAGCGCGAGGCCATCACTGCCGACGAGCAAGTGGCAACCACCATCGGGGACGCGATCCTCGCCGCCGGGTGCTTCCTGTTCGACGGAGAGGGCTGCTCCCCCGCCGACCGGGCGCTGGTGGACATCACCGTGGTGCAGCAGTTCGCCAAGCCTGCCCACATCGGGGAGCCGTTTGCCTGCTACTGGACCGACACCGAGAAGCGCCTCCGCGAGTTCCTCTCCACCTGATGCCCGTGCCACGGCCCTCCCCCCGGCGACGGGGGGCTGGGCCGGATCACTGGATCCGTTCCAACCTCTCACACTGGAGACACTGCCATGAAGCGTTCACACCGCACCTACTTTAACGGCGACTTCTACACCGTCAGCCTCTCACCCGGACTGCGCGGCATCCCGGCGGTGGCCGAGATTCAGTTCTGCGGTACAGGCTGCAAGTACCGGGTCGAATTCTCCCGCGACACCGAGAACCACCCCGATTGGGAAGCCTATACGGAGTACGTCATGCGCTTCGGAAACAGCGCCTACCGCGAGCCGTTGTGTGTTTGCGGTCGCACGCAGATGGCCGCTGCGAAGGCGCTGGCCCGGGAACTCGGCCTCATCCTGTTCAGGTGTGACCTAGACGAGGAGCAGGCGGCGCTGGACCGCGAGACTCTGCGCGGCGATTGCGGAGCGCCCACCGCAGCCGAGCAGGACCGCGAATGCGCGGCGGAGCATGAGGCCCGTCTGCTGGATCGCGACTGACCACGACCGCCCGTGCCACGCGCCACCCCCCGGTCACACGGGGGGAAGGCGCGGATCACTGGATCCGATTCAACCTCTCACACTGGAGCCTGCCATGAAGATCGACCTGCCCATCGAAGTCGCCCGTGACTGCATCCCTTCCCTGCGCCGCGCCATCTCCGAAGCCGAACACCGCGCCGAACTGGCGTGGGCGACCGACGAGTCATTCCGGTTGGCGGAGACCGACTACACCGTGCTGGACTGCCTGCTGCACGCCCTGTCCGCCGCGATCAAGGCCGACGAGGCCGAC
>Ga0070749_10000155_pt1 | contig 40846 bp, 68 predicted proteins | sample VirMetDEL_Nov_18_FD_75180 | JGI IMG/M metagenome (GOLD analysis project Ga0070749, IMG submission 75180) | Aqueous microbial communities from the Delaware River and Bay under freshwater to marine salinity gradient to study organic matter... | ecosystem: Environmental > Aquatic > Marine >...
ATAACTCTATTGTTTTTAACCTCTATTGGATCTCTGGTCTCAAACCCACAGTATCTACACTTCATCTGATCTCACATACTGGGTCATAACATACCTTGCAATAAGTACATTGCCTCATACATAGCCTGTACTCGGTTAAAGTCTTGTCTCTGCATACTATCCTTTGTTGAGTAGTAGGCTCCACATAAACAGTTTCTTTCTTACCACAAGCATTTAAAGCTACCATCATCCCTATAAATAATAAGCCTAGTATTATGATCTCTACTTTGTACTTCATCCTTCTAATACCTTTACATCCTTTGGCCATCTATAATCAGTGACAGCCATTAATAATGATTTACTGTTACAATACGGACACTTACCCCTCTTGGTCGGTGAAGGTGGAGCTATTGGAATACCTTTGAACTTGTCAATGCATCCTAAACATATATCGTAGTATTTGAGCCTAGTCTGTGTGTGGGTCACTAAATTACTCTTTTCTTCTTATAATCCAGTATCTTCAATAATCCATCATCAGGATTAGGGCTATTCAATGTGTCTTTCTCTAATCTCTTTTCGTATAATACACGCTCTAATGGTGAACCAAATCGCTCCCTCTGACTCTCAGGCCTCATTGATGTGTCTGGTTCTACTGGTAAAGGATCATGAACCCCATAGACTCCCTCTTCTTGCATCATCTGGTTTACTGGAGGAGTTGTCTGTTGTCCTGCTGGCACTCCCCTAACAAGCCCTGCCTCTACCTGGTCTTTTGAGTCTAAATACCTCTGCTTTACCCCCACATTACGCTCTCTTTGGTTCTTTAAAGCTCTCTGTAGGTTTACTCCGTAATCACTCATTATAGCCCTTTGATTCTAGCTTCGTCTTTAGGTGTTCACTCATATTTAAACCCTTCAAGGTTCCATGCTCCATTTTGTAATCAACTAAGGCCTTTACCTCATCCATTGGGATCTCTCCATCAAGCTGCTTAAACGCTGACATATATTCCTCATTAGTAGCATCTACCCAATGATCGTCGCCTTCATAATAGTCGGGCTGTTCCTTATCCTCTTTGCTTGGAAGCTGCCTTGCTAACCTCTGCTCATCTAGATAATACTTTCCCTCTGCGCCACTCCCCCAAGAATGTCTGTATCTCTGCCTTTGAATAGCTGTAGGTAGAGCCTTGCGACCTATTATACCTTTGCTATCCTTGCCCCACTCATCCATTTTTGCCCTTCTTGGCTACGTCATAGAGCTGCTTACCTAATTCTTCTAACTTATTACTCAAATCCTCAGCATTTTCAATAGGGTCTGCATTGACCTTATTATCAAGGTACATAGCTGCCTTGGTGTTATTGTGCTCTACTGCGGATTGAAACAAGCTGTTTCTTACAGCTCTCTTGCCCTGGACTAGACCTCTGTTATATATATCACCAAACCTACTATTAAGAGTCTTTACAGTGATACCCATGATAGTAGCTATGTCCTTCTTATTGATGTGAAGGAAAGCCAAACGCTCCACCATCTTCTCAGGACTGATCTCTATAGGCTTTACAGCCCTACCACCCTTGGCCTTGGGATCATCTCTAGTTGGGAACTCATCCTTATGCATCTTCTTAGCTGACATATACTAAGCATATAAGAAACAAAAGGAATTAATCAAGCATATTACGGGCAAACTGGCCTATTAATGGTCTAGTAAGAAGTATTCGTATCTATCAAAAGATCGCAAATAAACCTTCATATAATCACCAGGAGGCTTTAAATCAAGCTCTGAGGCTTTCTTGCGTAGTCTCTTAACTATATCCTCTCTTGAGTAGTATTTATTTGATCTATCTAGATTTATTAACAATTCGATAACCGGTGTATCTTTCGAGTGTTTTGTTCTGTATTTCATGGTATCTCTCCCAGTATTTAATGCGTAGTGTTGATTTAAGTATTTGTTGGTGTAGTTTAAGCAGTTTTTCTTGATTCATTTCTTTTTATTACCTCTAGAGCGTTGAGGATGGCCCACATTTGGTCGCAAGCATCTCGTGCTGTGTCTGATGATACTAATTGATCTTGGCATGTGTGAGGGTTCTTACCACAGGTATAAACAGAGAAATGCTTATGCCATACGTTAGTAGTAAGCTTAACACCCATTACTGATTCAAGTCTATCTGCTACATTGTAAAAGTCTTTTGATGTGATTCTCATTTTATCTCTCCTCGCTTAAGTTTACTGGGTATTTAGCTATTTGTTTAGGTGTTTCAAATGCAAAATGAGGCATACACCAGACTATCAGCTGGGCTCTGCTTCTTAGGTGCATTTTCTTGTAAATGTTCTTTAGGTGGAACTCTACAGTCTTAGTAGTTACAAATAAATGATTACCTATTTCTTTATTAGACATTCCTCTAGTGATTAGTTCAGCTATCTCAGCCTCCCTAGATGATAGTCCCTTTTGTGTGATTAGTAAGTTTCTTAACATGTTTTATCTCCTTGTTGACTTAGTTATATGTACAGATTTTTATTAATTCAAATAAATAATGCTTGATTTGTGTGGTGTGTTGTAATTATTATGATTTTACTAGATCGACGGCTAAAAACGGTGGGGTCTAGTAAATGAGGAGCTACCACGGGAACCACAAAGCTCCAAACATGATGTGGCATCAACTTAGCCTTTCATGTACTCGGAAGAATGATAGTAAGTCGAGATAGCATGATTGGATAGACCTAGAGAGAAAAGAATAGGATTGCTCTAGTTGGTGTTTTGGTAAGTGTGTGGTGGTGTAGTTATAGTGCTGCAAGTGACAAATAGGGTCCGAATTACCAAATGATTAAGAGCTATATAAAACTTAATCCAATATACTGCGATTCACTCACCGAGTCCTAGTGTTAGTTACGCACTCCTAGTTCATTCATTTTTGGATGTTCTAGGGGATTGTGTAACTTCAACCAGCTCAAGCATCTATCCGTTCCTAATGTTACTCAATAACAATAAGAGTTAAAAAAAAAATAGGTTTTACAAGAAAACTCAATAAGTATATAAAGTATATATAGGAGACTAAATTATGGAGATATATACAGATGGTGCTTGTCACCCAAATCCCGGCAAAGGTTCTTGGGCTTTCATAGTTGTTAATAATAATACTTTATTACATGAAAATTATGGTCTAGTGGAAGAAACAACTAATAATCGAATGGAATTAAAAGCAGTAATTGAAGCCATTAAATACTGTGAAGGTAAATCATTAACAATTTACTCAGACTCTTTATTAACCGTTAATACTTATAATGAGTGGATGCACAAATGGGTTAAAAAAGGGTTTAAGAAAAAAAAGAATGTTGATCTAGTTAAAGAGTTATTAGAACTTTATTCACCTGAAATTAATCTAAAACATATCAAAGCTCATAATGGCCATATATGGAATGAATATGTAGACGGTATTTGTAATAAGTCTTTAGGCTTGGATTTCTGCCCTTATACAGAACTCTTTTGCTAAACATTATGTAAAAATACATAATTCTATGCGTAAACATTTGTAATTATTATGATCTCACTTTCTAATATCTTTATAGGAGGTGAGAACATGAACACTCAACTAAATGCATGGGATGCAATACAACCCACAATTCATAAAAAAAGAAACACTGTTTTAAACGCAATCAAAGAAATAAACGGTGGAACATTAAACGATATAGCCCATTACCTAGACTGGCCCATTAATCGTGTTAGCGGACGTGTGACAGAGTTACACAGAAAAGGTAAGATCATAAATGATGGAACTAAGATCAATCCCGAATCAGGTAAACCTAATAAAATATGGAGAGCCAAAGATGCTATTTAACTGGGAGCCAGACAAAGATGGCGTAAGTATTGAAGATTTCTTTAAAAGATGGTGGACAGATTGGAAACGCTTATTAACCCTACAAAGAGGTATTGGAGATATAGGACATGCATGGATTAATATTTGGACAGAGCCTAGAAAATATTTACCTGTTAGTGGCCATTTATATCATTTTGGTCATGTGGTGGGGATATTAGTTTCTTTATTAACCCTAACTATTATTCTTTTGGCCGTTCTATGAAAACTCAATTAATTGAGGGAGATATTCAAGAAATATTGGATCATCTGGCAGGTGTTTTAAATAAACACACAGTATTATTCCAAGAAGTTAAAAGATTTCAGCAACTTACTATTAAGAATCAAAAAATAATAAACAAAAACACAGAGACTTTCAATAAAAGGATTGAAGCCCTTGAAAAGACTGTCTCTTTGTTAACCTTAAAACAGGAGAACCCACAATGACAGAATCAATCATAGCATCATGTCAAATATATGCCCTCAACCTAGAATGGCTAAAAGGTATGGAATATCAAGTAGAAACAAGCGATAAACACGCCTACACATATATTCAAGCATGTATGGAACAATGGGACAACCTTAGAGAAGTATTAGGGGAAGAAATCTTCTTTAAAGTGCTAGATACATCAACTAAAATTGGTAAGTTTGGACCAATTCTAACTATGGGGATTTATGAGAAAGTATTACAGAGAGTTACTTAACTCTGTATTAGAAGAAAGAACCAGACTAGAACAAAGATTAAGTGAATTAAGATTACAACAAATGGCTATTGAAGCCGAATTGGAGAAAATAGATGAGAAAGAAATTAGTCGCAGCTACTACAACAGCAGCAATTCTAACAACAATGACGGTTTATAAAGATGAAGTGAAAGATAAGGCAATTCGTGTTGCCAAACCTACTCAATATGTAATGTATGAAAAAGACAACTTTAAAAACATGACTGTACTAGACGAAAAACCTATTTTAATTAACTCAGACAAGTACAAAGTCGTGGAAAATAAAGTATATACAACACAATCCTCCTGTAGATTAGATCCTCCTGATTTAGACCCAACACCAAGCAAAGGTGTGATACCATGGGGTATTAGTAAGGTAAAAGCATTGGAGGCCCAAAGTGTTAATGATGCTAGAAATGTTGTTGTCTGTGTTGCCGATACTGGCGTGGCACCTCATCCTGACATACCTCTTGTGGGAGAATACAACGCGGTTTCATCACAACCGACGACCGGTGATCCTAATGGGCATGGTACTCATGTGGCTGGTACTATTAGCGCAATTAACAATGAACATTTTGTCGTTGGTGTTAGCCAGGCTCCAATATTCTCAAGCCGCGTTCTGGACTCATGGGGCTCTGGACGTTCTGCCGATATAGCTAGAGGAATCGCAGCCTGTGTCGATAAAGGAAACGCTAAAGTTATTAATCTTTCTCTTGGTAGTCCTGCTCGTTATGGTGTTGATGAACTTATCTATGAATCAATCCAATATGCTCACAATAAAGGGGCAATCACAGTATGTGCCAACGGAAATGACGGAGGCGATGTCGGATACCCTGCAAAATACTGCAAATATGCCGTTGCAGCTTCAGATAGTAGAGACAGAATAGCCTCATTTAGCTCTAGAGGCCCTGAGACTGACGTAATAGCTCCAGGGGTAGACATTGTATCAACTTCCAACAAAGGCGGCACAGAGATCATGTCAGGCACTTCTATGGCCACTCCTCATGTGTCCGGTGCTATTGCTTTAATGCTTGCTCAAGGTCGTATGATGTTAGGAGTAGATGACATTGGCTTGTCTAAAGACGAACAAGGCAGAGGTCGGTTAAACGCTCTGGAGACTGTAAAATGAATAAGGCTGGATATGCGTTAGCCTTTTTAGGGCTGTGTCTACTGATTACGCTAGGTTACGACGGATATTTGTTTTTATCCGGTGGAACTGAGGCCACTATTAGTTGGATGATCTACGAAATGGCCTATGATAAACCTATATTTGTCTCTTTGATAAGTTGGTTTATAGGCCTTATGCAAGGTCATCTATTCTGGCAAATGAAGAGACCAAATGACTAACATAGACGATAAGGGGCGGGGATGAGTAAGCCGAGAGAGTTTTGGATAATTGAAGACAAAGTAGTTAAAGGCTTATTTGTTAATATCTTACAAGATGCAAATGAAGCTGATGAATTGTGCCTAAAAGATGAAGAAATAATCCACGTAATAGAATACTCGGCTTATGAGGAGTTGCGTAAATATAAGATTGCAGCATTGGTTGATATGCATAAGTTTAAATCTCAACTCGACATAGCTGTGGAAGCTTTGGAGTATTACACAAACAACCAAAAAGCTGGTTCTTATACTGGTATAGCCAAACAAGCCCTCAAGCGGCTAGAGGAGAGGTTAGGCGAATGAGCGATGGTTTTATGTTTGGTTTTATATTAATGTTATTTATTCAAATTATTATACTTACAATGGTGTTAATATGACCGACTACCAAGAGAAATTGGAGCACATGAGGGATGTTGTAAAATCTAACTTTGGCGAGGAATATCCTGACACAGTCCACGGCTATGAACAAGGCTTCAACGCCCTAATGCCCATAGTGCTGGATTTGGTTGAGGCTATTGAAGATTCTTTAGATACAAAGCCGATGGAGCGAGAACAATATCTTTATGATTGGTTTAATACTAAGTTAGGACAAGCCCTCAAGCGGCTAGAGGAGAGGTTAGGCGAATGAGTTACATAGACGATAAGGGGCGGGGATGAGTAAGGCATGGCCATGGGATAAGTTCCCAGAAGATCAATCAACATGGGAAGCATGTGTTGAATTATACGAAAAACAAAGTGAATCCTTGCTTATGGCATATAAGTATATTGATGAATTAAAAAAAGAGCGGGATAAATGAAAATAGGAACTCAAGAAGTATTATTGCAATATGGAAATTGGTATGTGACTGATACAGAATATAACTATTGTGGTGAACCATTCTCTACAGCCATACCATTTTGGATACCTCATGACTTCATTAAAGACAAAGGTCCTATAGAAAAAGAAGAAAAAGGCATGATATACACTGTACAAGTCAATGGATTTGACAGGTGGATGGACTACCTTGAAAATAAAGATTGGTTTAATTGGGATGCCAAACTATCACTTATAAGGACTATGCATGAATATCAAGCTTATCAAAGAAAGAAACAAACGATCTAAAAAAGCCTGCCAAAATAGAAAATGTAATTGTAGCTGTGAATCAGCCTACCGCGCTGGATGGACTGATATGTGGACCAAAGTACAACCTTTATTGAAAGCGATTGAGCAGGTTCAAGAAAAGGGGTAACGTCCTTGTAGTCCCCTAGTGTATTTAAAATAACTCATGGAAGATAAGTTAAATTAATTGTTGCATAACCTAGACCATAGTGCAATAGTATATTTAATAAGTTTCATGACTTATTTCCTTGTTGAAGGGCCTAGCAATGGGCCCTTTTTTATTTTACAATTTATATGATGTATAATTGTCCACGCTGTAACGCTAGAATAGATAAAACCTCATATTACGCCTTTGATAAAAAACAATTTAAAGAAACCCTTTATAAATGTGGATCAAAAGAAATCACTGAAATGGGCCAGATCAGGTGGTTAGTCCATTTTACGCAGTCCGATGAATGTAAAAAGGCTGTACAAAACATTAATGAGGGTTAAAATAATTATATGAAGCTTACTGACTTACAACATGCAGGATTAACGAACGGCTCCGTGGGAGACTACTCCGAGCTAGTAAACTCCAATTTAACCTCATTAAGAGGTCGCTGTTTGAATCCGACTTGTCATGGTACAAGAATGTTTGACCATTCAGAAAAAGCTACTGATTTTTGCCCCAGTTGTGGGCACGCAATTAAATGGGAACGTCGTGGAGCTAAGTGACCCTCTGTTCGATATAACCATTGAAGAAATGAGGGAGCATCCCAAGTTTCGAAAAGTAGCTGATTATATTTGTTTTGAACTATTATCCGAAGGCGTGGTTCACTACAAGATTGCTGAAGACAACCTAGATGATCTTCTAAAAGAGATATTCGACGATATTCAGCCTGAGATTGAAAAGAAGCTACAGGAGTATAAAGACAACATAAGTAAAAACAAAATTAACTAGGAGACATTATGTATAACCCACATAAACAGCTTGTAGGCTTTGACCTACATGATCCAAAGAATGTTGGAAGACCAAGATATTTCCCAATACAGAAAATAACAGAACTAGCAGACCATTATGTGTCTTGTGATGAAATTATGATGGCATTGGAGTTGTTAAAAATGCTGCCTGGATGGTATAGAGACAACGTGCCTGAAGAAATTGTACAAATGAGAAAAGATATTCTTCAAAAGGTAGTCACAATAAAAGACTATTGCGGAGATACAAAAGAAGAAGACATCCAACCAGACTTTATCCATTACTTTGAAAACTTCCCTAGATCAGCAGGTATTTTCTATTTTGTTAAAGAGTTAAATAAAAGAGGTATAGAGCCAAGCATATATGAATATGGTCCTGCGGCCTTTTGGGTAGTGGCTGGACTTAAAAAGCTAGGTCTAAAGTTTGACTATACCTGTGTATGTATCAACGCCAACGCCGATAAGAAAGCCAGGGAAGAAGGTCTCGTTAAAGACCCTGATGAATTAAAGAATGAATACAAAATGTATATATGCATGGAAGTTGCAGAGCATTTATGGCACTTAGAGGACTTAGAACACCTATATAGAAAGCATTTTCCTCAAGACATGGACATCATGTACATTACAACACCATACGGAGCTTGTGGTGGAGGTCTTCCAAACTGGAAGGAACACGTATTAGGTCATTTAAGAACCTTTACTTTTAGTGAATTTGCTCAGGCTCTACAAAAGTTCTTCCCAGAAGTATTATGGTCATTTTTCAGCTATGGTACATTGCTGGCCTTTGGTGCTAGAAATTGGGATAGAGATAAAGAAGTTATAGATGCAACATTTAAAAGTATTGAAAAGGTAGACTTATATGAAGAAAAAGGAATCAGAAAAGTTTCTTTCAAAGGGTGATAAACTCCCTGAAGAAATAGTGGCTTACAACGAAGAATTTTCTAAACGATACGACAAGGCGATCAAGGCTTTTGCTAAAGATCACCCCAATACATTCCCGCCAATTATACAAATGGAGGACGGAAGATGCAGATGGATGAACCGAAAAGAGAGAAGGCTAAGGCAGAAGGAAGCAGCGAGACTAGAAAAGAAAAGAAGAAAGAACTTCGGGTCAACTACCAAACACTCAACGTATCCATTTCTATGATTAAACCTTTTCAGGGAGAGCTTAAGTCTCTCTCTAAAGAGGATTATCTGAAATTAAAAAACGAGATCATCAACAATGGCTTTTGTATGCCCTTACATCTTTGGTATGACACTGAAGCCAAGGATTACAAACTCTTAGACGGGCATCAACGATTTAGAGTATTGGGCAAGATGATGGAAGAAGGCTATAAGGTTCCCGAAAGATTACCTTGTCAGGTATTGCTAGAGGCCACAAGGGAACAGGCCAAAGGTATATTGTTAGCCTTTTGTTCTCAATATGGGAAGATGACAAATGAGAGTCTTTTTGAATACTTATTTGATTCTGGTATTGATCCAAGTGAATATATTGATAGGTTTTCAATAGATGCTATTGACGATAAGCACTTTTTTGATGAATACTTCAGTGATGAAATTCCCGAAGAAAAAGAAACGTGCCCAGCGTGCGGAAAATCCGTTCAAACCAAAAAGAAAGGTAGATAATGACAATATTGAGACTGTTAGGAACCAACCTTGTGTCGTCTGCGGAGTATTTCCTGTTGACGTTCATCATATTACTTCCCGTGGTGCTGGCGGCGGGGATGAGCTTAGTAATCTTATTAGCCTATGTCGTAAGCATCATGTAGAGGTACACAAAATTGGACGAGAAACCTTCTTTAGAAAATACGGACTTGAAAAGACACTTTGATAAGTTTCAACTTATTGGTGATAGAAAAGACCATTACATTGATAACTCAAACTCACTAGAATACACAGGTATGTTCTTGGTTCACTTGAAAGAATCGGGTGAAGAAGAGGACATCCTAGGCAGACCTGTCCAAAAGGCCTATCAATTCATGATGAATGAGCATGAAATCCTAGAAAGAGACAAATTTGAACCTGAGTTCACAGGATTGTATCGCGTCCATCCTAAGAATTGGTGTTCAGAGCTTCTAGCTTGCCCTGTAAGGCAAATTTACTGGCCACTGGTGGCAATGCTCTACTATAAGGATTTTAGACGCTTAAAACGGCTTTTAAAGAGCGTGCTTAAACGTGCAGGGTTTTGGCAGGATATTATGCATGAAGGTGAGCCTAATTATGATAAACAATTTCACTCCTGGGAGTTGGGTATAAAATTTCCTTCTTTTTTTCTTGGATACTCCATAGTCCTTCGGTTGCTTATGAGGAACTTATACCTAGCTCCCTTATTTATTCCACTGTATGTAATATTAAATGTACTAGATTTAGTACAACTACATAAATGTGCGATAAACCGCAGAGATCCCAATTTGGGTGCCAGTATTAAGGCCTCTAGGTACTTTCCCACCATATTTTCAGAAGCGTATAAACTTTTATACAAGCATGAAAAAGAGCCTATAGGGTTGAAATTCCACAAAAAAAGCTCGACTTGGTTTTTTGGAGTAGTCGGGCTTATTGTCAGTGTTTCCATGTGGTTATATGTATTATACAGCGCGTATCTATTTGGATTGACTCAACATTGGTACAAGCCTATCATCGGCTAGACAAACAACAAGGAGACTAAGATATGATCTATAAAAAGATAATAGCAGCTAGGAAAAACGTCAAAAGTCCTAAGAAGAAAGCTCAAGGATACGGTTATAAATACGCTGATCTAGACGAGGTTATGGGGTGTGTTAATGAAGCCCTTAACGAACAAGGTCTATATGTATTTAACACTATATCCAAAGGTGAAGTAATCACAGAGATTTGTAATGAAGAAGGTACAGAATCCGTAGCAAGCTCAATTCCACTTCCACAAGTACCAGATCCACAAAAGATAGGCTCAGCCATTACTTATTATAGAAGGTACAATTTGCTTCTATTGATGAACCTTATCCCAGATGACGACGATGGAAACTCAGCTAGACCTGTGCCTAGAGAGACTCCGAAAAAGCCACAAAATAAACCTAAACTACAAAGTATTCCTAAGGACAGTAACAATATAGTACCAATAGAACAAAGAGAGATTAAGCAGGACGGAAATCTAGGTGATCTAATCACTCCAATGTATGTTGATTTGGTGAATAGGCTGAGAGTCAAACACCAGTTGACCGAAGAACAGCTTTTAAAGGGAATTAAGCATAATTTTAATAAAAACAGCGTAGAAGAACTCACAAAGGGTGAATACGTTAAACTAGCAACATTATTGGAGGCAAAAAATGGACGACATAAATAAAGCTGAATTAAAAGGAACTGTTACCCAGATATTCAAAGCTCAGACGGTTACAAATGGTAGTTTTTTACTGTCTTTTCAGTTAGCCACAGAGAAGAAGTGGAAAGGTAAAACATTCACCAAAAAGCACAATATTAATGTGTGGGGAGACAACGGTGCAGGATGCTCCGATATGGTAGCCGGTGATAGGGTCCATGTAATAGGTGAATTTGGTACAGAAAAATATACCAAAAAGAACGGTGAAGAGGGTTGGAAAACAGTTGTCGTTGGAAAAACAATAGAGCTTATTAGGGGACAAAGACAACCTGAGTTTACTGGACAACCATCTGTACCAGACGAATTACCCAATTTTGCACCTGGAAACGAAATCCCGTTTTAAACTACTCTCCGGTAGTTAGCCGCCGCAGGGCGGCTTTTTTTTACTTGATTTATTTTTTTTAACTATATACATTGGTCTCAACAAGGAGACAAGAAATGAGTTATTTATATGTCAACGGAATCAACTTTGAAACAGGCGAGAAAAGAGTATATGTACGACAATATGTTGGCGACTCCCCACAAAAGGGAGACCCAATATCTAAAGCGTACAGTTCGTATCTTGAACCAACTAGCCCAAAGAGCTATGGCAAAGGATGCTTTGAAATGACAGTACAAAGACTTAAAGATTACGCCCAGATGCCTGGTAGACATCAGGGACTCAACGCAGCAGAGGTTTGGATGAAACATCACCCAGACCACGAAGCAACAAAGCAATACATCTTAGAATTACAAGCGGATCAATGCGAAAGGGACTTGCAAAACCACATTGATAACGCATAGTTATGCATCTAGAGGGGTATTTAGAGGCGTGTCTGGGGGGGTAAAACCCCCCTTTTTTTTGTCTCGTTGACCTAGGTATGGTATAATATTATCCTAACGAGATGGAGCTTATATTTTATGCCACTATCGAAGTTGACAGACATTTTACTAAGAAAAACTCCAGGCCTATCTATCGCCGAGGAGGAAAACCCTTTATTGGAAAGGATGCAACTTACGCCAAGGCCGAAACAGCTATGGTGTCATGCTTGCGGTCACAAGGAGTCTCACACGGGATCTCTGAACCATTTGAGTGCGACGTGCACGCGGTGTTCCTCTTCCACTTTGACAATTACTATGTCAAGGATGGCTCAAGAAGATCAAAGCGCGTAGGTGATCTTAGTAATTTATATCAAATGCCTGAGGATTGTCTCCAGAAGGCCGGAATCATTAAAGATGATAGCCAGATAGTATCTCATGACTTTTCTCGTCGCCTACCTAGCGATAAGACGTACCTAGAGATCATCTTGTTAAAACTGGACTGATTTTTCTTAAAAAAACTGTAATAATTCTAAATGTGAGCGAACCAAAGATAATAGTATGGGATATTGAGACCTTACCCAATTTGGATAAAGCAATGGACAATTGGTGTAGGATGCGCGAATACATGACCATCAACGCCGATATGTCCACAATGATATGCTCTGGCTGGAAAGTCCTTAACTCAAAAAAGACCCATTGTATTAATGCCTGGGATTTTCCCTCCTGGAAGAAGGACGTAAACGACGATAAAGCCCTCTGTGAGGCCGCATACGACGTTCTAAAGGACGCAGATGCAATCATCACCCATTATGGCAAGGGGTTTGATTTTAAGTTCATACAGACCCGTTTATTGATTAATGGCCTTCCAACACTAGATCCAAAAATAACCCATATAGATACCTGTAAAATTGCCCAACAAAACTTAAAATTACAGTCAAATAGACTCAATAATATTGCCCATGAATTAGGCCTTGGACAGAAGCTAGAAAATGGTGGATGGCCACTATGGAAGAGAGTCTACCAAAGAGATCCAGCCGCACAGAAGAAAATGGCTGATTACTGCAAGCAAGACGTAAGGCTATTAGAGAAGGTATATCACCAATTAAAGAGATTTGATAAAAGTATATTAAATTATAGTAGGGATAGTGGTACATTTAATTGTACCAAGTGTGGATCAAGCAATATGATTAAAAATGGATTTGCATACACACAAAAATACAAATATAGAAGATTACAATGCGGTGACTGTAGAGCCTATAGACGGGGAGAATTAATTGTACCTAATGATAAAGGGTAAAAAGTGGAAGGTTAAATACCTAAAACGCATGAAAGTTGATGGCCATGATACCGATGGCTATTGTGATCCAAAAAGACGAGTAATAGCAATTAGAGACAAAGCAGTTAATTCCAATGATTATTATAGAATACTAATGCATGAAGTTTTACACGCAATATGGCATGAGTCTGGTCTTGATAACACTAATATAGGCATAGATATGGAAGAAGTGATAGTTGAAAACTTTGCTACTGCTTTAAATGAAATATTCAAGGTATCTATTAGAGAAGCAAAAAGACCTGATATTAAGATAGTTAGAGGACAAGCTCGAAGTGGGCGAGATCGTTAAAAGACTGATCTTTAAAGTTACCGTCACCATCCCAGTCACCACCCCAACGGATATTAAGACCCATAGTCTCTGCTAATCCCATTACAATGCCAGCTAGATATATGAATTTCTCTCTGTCCTTCCAATTAACCGGAATTGGGGCCACATCCACAGCTAAAGAAGGCTTTTTATTGTGAGCAGATTTGGGCCACCTGGCTCTGGTTAAACCCTCTTTATACATCTGATTTTGGGCGGTTTCTTCCCTATGACCACAGAGTATAGATATGTCATGAATTTGTAATACTTTAGTAAAAAGCATCTGAAGGCGTACATCACATTCTTCTAGATTTTCTTTACTGAAAGGAGTAAATTCCCGAAATGCCAATAGAACCCTCAAAATTGCTTATTCTTTTTTTTAAATCTTCACATTCCATTTTCTGACAGGCAGACTCTATAAACTTGCGAATTTCACCATAAGCGTCAAAAGACATAGAAAAGCGACCCACTTCATTCCATTCTTCATCTGACATCTTTCTTTCTTCGCCTTCAATAGAATATGCACAACTAGCGCCTATTATGTTTTTTACGCAAACTTCCACGTTCGGAGGCTTTAGGGCGCAACTCGAAACGAATAAGGTCACTAGCAGCATCAGACAGCTTTTTATCAAGTTCTTTGATCTCTTCATCGGACAACTCCTTTTCGGCCATTTTAATGTGTATTTGGGTGACTATATCTTCTAAATCTTTCACATCATTGTCTACATCATATCTTACATAGGCTATCATGGAATACATAACGCCCACTTCCAATACCTGTAATATCACTTTTTCAACGAGAAATGTAATAATTTTGGGAAGGGGCCCCCAACTCAGAAATGCGACTTCCTTTAGGAGCTCCCCTACTACCTTTTGAACAAGATAGTCTTTTAGTTGATTACGAACTAAATCTAATAACGGATTACTCATCACCGTCGTCAGCTAAATGCTTGTCTAATAGGTCATCTAGCTGTTCACGAACATACTTCTCTACTTCTGGTTTGATGAAGGCTAAAAGAGTGTCATCTAGGGTGTTTTCACTGTCAGCAGCCAATTCATCTAATTTCTTAAATACCAGACCAATAAGCACGTCTTCTACCAGTAGGCCTTCTACGTCGATCCTTTTACGGATAATTTCTTTCCAATCCATTATTTCTCCTCTTTGTTAATTAAATTTACAATATGTTCCATAATAACACTTGTTTTAAAAACATTGTCACTAATATCCTCAAGAAGCTTTAATATCCTTTCCTGACGATCCTCGTTAATATCATGGTGTCTTTGAAGGTAGTTGTTTATTGTTTCTACCTGCTCCTCGACCTTTTTTTGCCTTAAGTCTTGGGCTTCGGTTAGACCAAAGTTTTTCCTATCTCTTACATATTTGCCAAGCTCTACGATAGTGTAAAATACGACTGCTAATGTAATTGGTTTTGATATTGCCTCAATCATACCTTCATCTCCAATGTTTCACCCATTTTCTTCCTGCGTTTTCTTAAAGCTTTTTGAAGAGGACTCTGAGCCATACTATCGGTATAATAGTCCTTTAAAATGCCATTATCTGTAGTATTACTTAGGTTGTTCATCTTCTATCATTCCTCTACCAAATTGTATCATTCCAGGAGCAGCCATTAGCTTTTGTGCTCTTGGCAATGTTGATCTAAATATAGACTCTAAACCTCTACCTACTGTTATGTGTAAATTCCAAGGTGCCATAGTTTCTATAGTCGCAGCAGTACCAGGCATAGGAGTGAATTTAGGAGCGTTATTCCATAAAAGTTTTAAATCATCAATTTTTTGCAATTGTTCTGGATTGAAAAATAGTCGTTTTGTCTTTGGATGCAAATTATCTAATTCTTTGAACAAAATATCAGGATTGAATACACCATCTTTTCCTACTGATTTTTCCATATATTGAGATAATTTAAACTCTTTAACTAATTCAAACAAAGAAGGTATTTGTGACTCACTAAGATCGTCAATCGCGTGTCCTGCTTGGTCAAATTCTTTCAGAAATGCTAATGATTCTGGTTTATTTGTATTAGTTATTTTTTTCAAAATATCATACGGCTCTTTTTCATCTAAATACTCTAGGAATCCACCTTTTGTTCTTCCTTTTACTTTTATGAAGTTTTTTAGCTGCTTTAATTGCTCGTATGCCTTTGTATATTGTTGGTTTGAAACCTCTAAGCCATTAACAACACCATGAGCAAACAAAGGATCTCTTTTTGAATTACTAGCATATTCAACTAATTTTTTATGCTCAAATTGTACCATTTTATGCTTTAAATCAATTAATGCATCAGCTTTATTTGTATCTCTTGAAGCAGATTTTAATGCATCAGTTATTTCTTTACCAACTTTGGTTTTAACAGTTCTAAAGTCATTCAGGTTTTTTATAGATTTTAGTCTTTCTTTGTATTTTCTAATAATACGTGCTTCAGGACCCTTTGGATCAGCTTTAACTACATCAATATTATCTAAATCATCAATCCATTGGTCATAATCACTTGGCTTATATTTTGTCTTTGTGACAGTCTTTTTACCCATACCAGGCATGATTTCTTCTACATCTTTATATGGAACAGTTTTACCACGACCAAATCTTATCTGCTTAGTTACATTGTCACTTAGACCCTGATAAAACCTTTCTGCTGGCTCAAATAACTTATTAACCCTTAATGCAATTCTATCCATTACTAAGTCTTCTATTTCATCTTTAGCTAAAGTAGTATTACGCTTAATAACATCCTTTGAACCGGATCTAATAGCTTCCCAAACAGGCTTCATTACTCTTCCTTGAATCCAACCAGGTATAGACATAGATTTCCCAAGGTTTTCCTGAGCTTGTTTAGACCCATATAGCATTGGTCCTGGTGTTGGAACATTTTGTCTTACAGCAGCTTCTCCAACCTGTTCAGCACCTTCTCTGAGACCTATTCCCATTTTAGATAGACCTTTTCCTACACCCCTACCAATTAGTCCACCACCAAGCTCGTATGCACCTCCCTTTAGGCCTTCAAATACTTCACTACCAGGCTCTCCAGTGACAGGCTCACCCTTATACATCTGATAGCCTTTTCTAGCGACTTCTCCTAAAAATCCACCTCCCATTGCACCAGCAACAGGTCCAACAGGAGTAACAGATCCAACAACAGCTCCAACTCCAGCACCTATTTCAGCAGGAGTAAAGTTTTGCTTTTGAGGATTTTGCATAGCCTCAAGTGCATACTTATCTCTACCCGCCATAGGCTCTACAGAAGACCCACCTTGTAATGACTTAATCTCATTAATCATTTGTTGGCGTTTAATCTGTTTAATAAGCTCTTGTCTATTGGCCACCTTTTAACCTCTTTAATTCAGCTTCTAATTCAGCGTCACTCATGCTGTTTAATTTTTTGTCTAAATCATCTGATTTTTTAGTTGATGGCGTTCCGGTTCCTCTTGTCTCTAATCTTTTGAAGTTAAAACCTTTCATAGTTTTGTTTTCTTCAAAATGCTTTTTAGCATCATATAAAGCATCACGCTTGTTAATTAACTCACGTTTTTGGTTCTTCATTTTAGCAACATTTATATTTTCTTTTTGACGAGGGTTCCAAAGAGTTTGTTTATTCATTTCAACCTCTTTGATTGATGGATTACCACCATATAGCAATTTAATTGTCTTAGACGAAATTTTCATCAATTCGTCTTCAATCTCAGCACTTAATCCCATATCTTCAGTTGGAGCCATATCTCTTAAATATTTAGGCAAAAGACCTTTTTGCCAACCAGAAGCCTCAGTGTCAGGGTCTTCAATTTTTGCAATAACCTCATCTAGCCTATCTATGTCGTTTTCAACATCTCTCATTGCACCTTCAGTAAAGTATTCTGCGTAGATTTGACCAAACTTGCGATCAGCCTCTTCCTCTGCTTTACTTTCATAGACTACTTTTTGACCCTTAATGTTTTGGTCTTGTAACATACCACCAATTCTAGCTTGGGTTAAAAGATTACCAAGTTGAGATTTTCTGTATTCAGGAGATTCAGTGTCCCAAGTAGGCATACCATATACATCTGTAGGATGTGGTTTCATACCTTGGCCCATAAGACCTACATTTTGCTGGAACCTACCTCTAGGAGATAATTCATATTTTTGCTGAGGAGCCAACATACCAGACTGTGCTCTGCCAGTAGTAGGGTCTATTAAACCTCTTTGTTCTGCACTTTGTTGAACATCTTGTTGTATTGGGCCAATTTCTGGAACATATGTAGGAAGACTTTCTTGCACTCCAGACTGCCACATATCCATGGCTTTTTTATCTTCGTATAATTCTCTTTGAAACTGGCGTTCTTCCTTTTTCATTTCACGTTGGAAATTACGATTTTCTTCAAGTTCCTTTTGTCTCATCTTCCAGTTTTGTTGACGATCATAGGAATTTAGAAGACCTCTAGCAAATCCAGAACCTAATGAAAGGGCCGGAGACCATTGATTGTATTCATTAAAATCAGCCATTATATTCTCCTATAAATTCGCACCTATTGCACTACCAGCACCATATCCAGCAGTTGCACCCAAAGCAGCTCCAGCAGGTCCAGCAATCAACGCACCACCAATGGCACCACCTAAGCCTAATACTCCACTAATTAGTGTTGCTCTAGATTTTTTACGATTAGCATTTAACTGTTCTTCATATAGCCTTCTCTGACGTTCTACTTCCTTCATTCTGTTTTCAACATCAGCAAGCCTTGAGTATCTTTGGAAAGAGTGAATTGGATTAGCAGCATTTATGTTTTTCCTCATAATATGAAGACCAGCGTTAAACTTGTCTCTTTCGTTATTTTCTATAGCTCTATACATAGGTGCCATAGTTGATTTTCTAGGATCAGTATTCATAAGGCTTTCTGCTCCATATGAAGACAAACCCTCTTTTTCAAAACCGCTATCAGCAGCCATTTGTCCCATCGCAGATCCATACGCCTCAGTTGGGCTATATTCAGGTGGTCTTTCTTCGCCTATAGCGGCACCAGTTATTTTATCTTGTGAAATAAGTCCTGCCATTATTAACTCCTCACTGTCCCTGCATTTGTTTCGTATCCAGGATAGTTCATAGCCATAAAATTAGGCCCACTTCCTCCACCTCCACCACTAGAAGTGCCTTTCATGTCACCAAGCCAATTACCTAAAGCCTGTCCTAAATAACCAGTACCTTGAGCAGTTAATGAATTTTTGTATGCAGTAACACCAGATTGAATTTCTTCTAATCTTTGTTTCATTTGTAAATCTTGTAATGCCACACCAGCTTTAGCGGCTTTAATGTCATCTGCCATTGCCTGTTTAGCTTCAAGTGCTTTTCTATTAATATTAGCACCTTCTTTAGCTAATGCAGCAGCCATAGACCCTGCTAATCCTTCTTGAGCACTTTTTGATCTACCAGAATAAGCAGCATTTGAACCCATAGACTGCATATAATCTCTTACATCAGACTGACCTTTTCTACTCTTCAAACCAGTTTCTCTACGAGCACCAACCATTTGTTCTCTAGCCCATGAAGCAGGGTCGAATTTTTTATAAATTTCTTCCATTCTTTTAATAGAATCAGAATCACCAGTTGGGGCATCAACATTTTCATTTTTTTGCTCACCAAGTTGCCAATTACTATTTATTATATTATCTATTCCAGCTAATGCATATGACGGAGCACCAGCAACGGTGTTTATTGCTTTACCAACATCACCTCTTATAAGACCATTGTTCGGATCAGTTATTAATCTTGCTGGAGCACTAACAACATCATTAACTGCTTTAATAACCTTAACAGGTGCACTTACAACACTTTTAGCACCTTCGTAAACGTCTTTTATACCCCATTGGTACATATTCTGTGCTTTTTCCCAGCTTGGTGTAAAAATTCCTTCCATATTAACTCCACTTATCCGTTTCTACATGATTTGGTAATTCTTCTAAAATTAGATACGACTGATCTCTTGTCCCGTCCCCATAGAAAAGAGCGGGTCCACCTTCTGTAAAATCAACAGTTAAAACTCCATTTTCGGTAGCTTTAAAAAGTATGTTTATACCATATACAGATTCTAAATCCCCACTAGCGGAAAGCTGTCTATGAAAAACTATCCCAATTATATTATTATTTTCTCTAAACCTAATTTGAGCTGTTCCACCGCTTGTAGTGGTTCTTACTTGTGTTACTCCAGATAATCTATAATCTTTCCCTGCCTCTAAATTATTAAATCTTAAATCAGCTATATCAGAAGTATTTGCACTAACCGTTGTGTTTAGTGTTTTTATTTGCCAGTAAGTTTTTTGACTAGACTGTAACTCAGTTACATTTGATTCAGTTGTAGATAAACGAGTGTCGTTGTCTTCTACAGCCTCATTAACTGATCTAGCCCAAGAAGATACATCTGCCCAGTTCTTTTTATTTTCCTGGTTTAAATCAAAATTTATCTTCTTTTTAGGTACGCCCACTATTCATTCCTCAAAAATCTACTCTCTATAGTATAACCATTTATGACCATTTTGTCTGTACTAGATCCCATACTCATATTAACACTCATTGAATAAGCTGGAAGCCCTAAGTCGTATTTAACCTTATTAGAGCTTAATGTAACTCCAGCAGTTAGACTAATGTCTGTTCCATAGTTGGGTATAAACTCTAATGTAATTGGCAAATTAGAATCAGCTTGTCCATGAACAAAAAACCTTCTCCAAAGCTCCTCAGAAGATACACCATGTCTAGCATGGAACCTTGTCTGAATACTCATATTAATAGTAGCTCCAAAATCACTTGGAAGAGACTCACCCATTCTGTTAACTGTGCCTCTATAGCCACCCCAAAATACTGTGTTTTCAAACCCATTACCTTCAGCTATTACCATCTCAGAAGGGTTAAAACCCTCATATACAGTCCATGCATTAGCTAGGTAATCATGTACAACAATAGCGTTATTCTCCACAGAATCATCTAAAGGTATGGCAAACCATACTTCATTCCTACGCTTCCAGTGAACGGCTCTAGCGACCCTTTTGGCTTGTTCTGGGTTCATTCTGTCAAATGTCTCTTCTACACGATTTGACACTATTTGAGTGTTAATACCGTTATATTCAGCAACACCCTTGCGGTCTAAAAACCACAATCTTGAGTTAAACTGCACAATACATTTGTTATTTAAACAACCATAGTTAATAACCGCATCAGAGTTCGATAGGAGGGCAGATGTCCCAGACACCTCCGTTATAGACTCTTCCTTGAATACTATTAAAGAACCCTGATACGGAACTTTACCTGTAATTTCGTTATTGTCGTTTGTTCGGATAGGGAAGAAATTGTCTATGAATACCCTTTCCTCAAATGTGGCTTCTGTAAAGAATAGGTTGGAAGCGTCACCACTAAAACCTGACATGAACAATTTGTTTTGGTACAGATCCACAAATTTAGGCACTAACGAGAATGAAAAGATCCTATCTAGGAAAAAATCCTCAGAAGAGTTCCATGTGTCGTATTGTTGGATACTGTAGTCTATTGGGATTAAAGTCGTATTCTCAACAGATAATGTAGATCCAAATGGACTTTTGGGAGCAGCAAACTGAAAGCCCACAGGCTGTCCTGTGACGCTCGTGGTGGCCACTTCTGTCTTCATTAGCCCACCAGCATTAACTACGTTGTTATTGGGCGTAGAGATCAATGTAGGGCTTATAAAGGTAACTAGAGATGTGATCCCGTATCCAGTAGGAAATAATGACATAAACGGGGTTGAAGAAAGAGAATTTACAAAAAACGTGCCAACTGTAGTTCCTGCCACAGTCACCCCAAAAGCAGAGTCAGTCAATGGGCCTAAATACCCATCTTTGTTCAAATAGGCAAATTGCATATAATATGCCGATGCTATTACAGTGGAACCACTACCAGTAGTGAATCCAATAGCCCCAATTATGGCTGTATAGTTTGGAACAGGTAAGCCATAGTTTGTGACGCTATTTCCATCAAACTTCTTAAATACCGTACCATCAGCTAAAAAGCATATATCGTTCATTGTGGTGAAATCTATCTGATCTCCACTAAAACCACCACCTAGAGGTATTACAGACGATCCTTGTACTTTATATAGTGTTTCACCCATTCCCATGAGCAAATAACTAGCACCATCTGACTTAGAAAACTCATACATACCAGTAACAGGTATAGTAGTAGGACCAGTGGCATATAGTGTATATCCAGGTCTAGACTCCCATGCTCCAGGCTTTTGAAAAGAAGCATTTCTCAAAGAAAGTACCTCATTTTCACCTATTACATAATTTGAGGCCTTCTCATTGATACCACCAATGTTTCTTATCATTTCTTCTTTTAAACGATCATAAGCCATATTCTAATATAACGGGTCTATACCATCCGTCGTGGTTCTAACTATATCTCTTGCTCTATCCACATTTCTGTTTTCAGCATCTTTTTTCATATCTTCTCTATATCTTAGTAATTCTACGTCTAATTCCTGTACCTGGCGACCATCTTTAATAAAGGCGAACTTAGCACCTCTTAGAGCAATATATTCGTGGTATTCCCTTGGAATGTCTGGAATGTCAGTAAGACCAGAAAGCTCAGGAACTCTATATGTATAATACATTCTCATGGTTCTAGCTGTGTCTGGAATAGGTCTTAATAATATCTCATCATCCAAAAACATATATTGATTGGGTAGCCCCGTTTTTGATATTTGCCGATCTTTTTGAGAAAGAGTAGTAAAGTAAACTTTTGACACATCCTCATTAGATCCAGAACCAGAAGCTACAACCTCAAGTCTATTCATCTTCATGAAATCTTCTGGAAGCAAATATCTGTCTTGGTCAGCCACTAATGTAGTGGTAACAACCTTTACCCATCTATTCTCATAGGCTTGCAAGAGTATCTTTTGAACTTCTATCAAAGCCATATTCAAAAATCTATCTACAATAGTATTGCTGAAATATGTTCCATTTTCATCATCTACCCAATTTCTTAATAATTCTCTTAGTGCTTCTAAATCCATTAACAATACTCCTGATACTCTTCTGTCCAAGATGTTAGGGTAACTGGCTCAGATGTGGTCCATATATTTTCACAGCTATATAAAAATCCATTGGTTAAGACCCCGTTACCGTCTGTTGCCACCGTAATAGTGGCCCCATCCCACAATCCAAATAGGAGTAGTCCGAGGCCATAGTTTAAGTCTTTACTGTACTTTGGAAAGCTCAAGTTCTTGTTCCTTCTTCTCTAGTGGTTCTGCATCCATAATCCCAATTAGATCATCAGTTACAGAAGCCCATGAATGGTCAAATAACTCTGGAATTATATCACGCCATTTTTCATTTTTCAGAGCATCTATTAGTTCATCAGCCCAAAACTCAATATCTTCGTCTGTAATGCAATCTCTAGACACAAGTTTAGCCATCTTTCTATCGTCAGCAGACTTTAAGGTGTCTTTTAGACCTCCCACAGCGCGTGCAAGAGGGAAACATCTAGCTTGTAAGCACTCAATAGCTGTAATACAAAATGTTTCCATAAACCATGTAGGATATAACCAAACTGATGATTTCATCATATCTTTGGCTAATTGACGTTGTTCCACATTCCCATGGTAAACAACAAAATCAGTGTTATAGACCAAATCTCTTAATTCATCCACGCTCTGACCAATGGCCGTTGTTTTAATGTTGTGCTTATCCATTACATCAAATCCGTAATAAACGTGTAATTGGATATTAAGCCTTGCCTTCTCTCTGGCGCGTTCAACTACCTTAATAGCTCTGTCTACACCCCTGTCAGGAGATGAAGAATACATCACTCTTAATGGCTCTTTTTTAAGATAATCGAATTTCTTAAATTTATCTGTATCAATACCGTTTCTAAAAACAGCAATCTTCTCAAAAGGAACACCACTTATCACATTTGAAAAGTTCTTATGGAAGTCAGACAAACACAGTAATTTATCATAGTTTCTGTAATTATTCACACCTGGAGCAGCTAAATCATGATTCCACAAGTATGTAGGAGCCGTAGTTAGCTTTATGTTATGTCTCCACGCTATATGACGATATGGTTTGTAAGTGAGAAAATAGTCTCTCATTTCTTGATTTGATCTATAATGAACACCACTTTCAGTGATTCTCTCTTTTTCTCTATCGTTAAAGACAATTACAGTTCTTCCTGTCTTTTGGGCTAAATACTCAGCAACTTCAACGGCGGCGGTCTCAGACCCTCCTATTCCCTTCATCTTATATATAACATCATCCCACTCATAAGTGCATGATCCAGGCATACAGGAAATTACTATTTCTTCTGTTTCTTTGAGGTCTTTTGCGTAGTCTCCGCTCTTAATGGACTTACATCTAACAATCTGAGCCAAGAGTTCTTGCGTAGAAGGTCTTCTATAAACTTCATAACATTCCTTTGCTTCCTTCTCAGCTAAATCTAAATTACCCATTGTTAAGTGGATTCTGGCTATTTGTTCACTAGGAATAAATCCATATAAATCATCAGCTTTGAATAAAGGGTTCATATCACTTGTTAAAGGGCAGTTCTTAGCAGCTCCATAATGAGGAAGTGCTTCATCAGCCTTTCCTTGCATGATTTTAGAATCACCAGCTAATACATGAAATTCAGCTCTTTTTGGTGAAAGAATAGAAGCGTTTACAGCAGTTCTGTAGGCTCTTTCAATAAGTCTATCTCTGACAGCAGGGCACTTTTCATCACCAGACTTCAAATGAAGACCCTTAACCATATATTGAATAGTAAGGATTCTGTCATGTCCTTCTAATTGTTTTAAATCAATACTGTCTAATACATCAAATGACTTGGCATACATACCAGCATCAAATAGCTCTTTACCATGGTAAAATTTAAGCCTAGTTGGGATCTCTTCGCCTCGCTCTAGTCTTTCCTCAATATATTTAAGGTTTCTACCTCTATCAGCTTCTATGTCTTTTTGGGTTCTCATGTGGTTTACTGACCATGTATTTACCGCTTGAGCTACTGGGTTTTGACCAGGCTCAGGAACCATACCCTCATGTATGAAGTATTTCCAAGGTATCTTCTTAGCTCTTTTTACAACTCTTTCTCTAGCAAATGTGCAAATAGCATTTCCTTTGTCATCATAGGCATAGTTATAATTAACAAACCAATACTCTGCCATACACATGACGTTATCTCTCCATCTTAAGAACTCATCCTTATTTCCAAGTACATCATCAGCATCCATCCACATAATGTAATCAGTTTTAGTATGAGAAAAAGAGTAATTGCGGGCAGCAGCAAAATCATTAACCCAATCAAAATGGTGGACAATACATCCCGCATCTTTTGCTATCTCCACTGTGTTATCAGTAGATCCTGTGTCAGTAATATGTATTTCATCAAAACATCCTTCCACAGATTTTAAAAGACGTGGTAAGTTGTGGGCTTCGTCCTTTACGATCATACAAAGTGATAATGTCGGCTTCATTTAGTCTCCTTAAGTTTTACTAACTATGGTAGCTCCATCAGCTAGTGTTTTAGTTGATAATGTTGTTGTTCCTGCTATGTTCTTTTGTGTCCATGCACCAGTTGCCTTATTGTATTCTCCATCACCCTCTAACCACTCTCGTAGTCTCATTAGGTATCCCCACATATCGGCAGGGGCAGTAGAATCATCTCCAATAGCTGAAGTAGTGGCACCAAGTACGGCGGTCATTGTTCCTGAGAAATTAGTTGTCTGAACGTCTATTGCATCAGCAGGATCTAGCATCCCTGATACATACCTATTACCACCCAATCCAGTAGTAGCTCCATCCATTACAAAATAGATTAGCTCATTGGCTAATAAAGTAGCTGTGAAGTAATACAAACCGTCAGATCCTAATTCTGAGATAGTTGGTACTGCCACTGAAGTTCCACTTATTGTCTTAAACTTGTCAAAAACAGGGACTAATCCTGATTCTGCGCTTGGATCGTCTGTGGTAAATACCACCCCAAATGTTTTAACCATTTTATTCTCCTATTTTATTTACTGTTAAATATGATCTAACAGGACCTTGTAATACTTCTGTTTGAGAGCAAGATGCCCAAATCTGTGCAACCGTTCCTATATTCATCTCCATTGGGAAGCTAATGTTCAAAAAGTTAAAGTTTGAATTAACAATCCCATCGTTGCCAAACTCACTAAAAGCCACACACATAGTAATGCCATCTCTTACAATAGCACATCTTACCCCGTCATCACCTTCACCTGGCGTTCCACTTGCTGCTTTATTAATTCCTATATTTACATTAAATACGAATATTCCAGCTTCTTTTGCAACAATACGGTTGTTTACAGTGTCGTATGTTAAGTTGTCATCAAAGACCACATTTTTAGCTGGAATGATTGCTGGAGTAGCGGTCAAAGTTGTACTATCAATTAAACTATTAGAATAGTTAATCATATTTGATGAGTTAAATATATCTACAGGTCCAAATAAAAACATCAGTCAAACACCCTTAATACGTTGAAATATGCGTCTTCTATGTTAACAGTAACATCTGATAATGCCTTGATAGAAAAGGTATCACCAGAACTAGCCCTTACTAGGGTGCCAACTCTTAAATATTTTCTAAAATTAGTCCTAGTAGTTAAATGTCCATCGCCGCGCTTCATTTGGCATATCTGAGTAGAGTTTTTAAATAAGTATAAATCTGTGTATTCTGTTGGTAATGTGTCCGAGCTTTCGGTAGATAATTGAGCACATACATAATAAAGCCCATCTTCATCAATGGTCACAATACCAGTAGTAAGATTGGCTATGTCATTAGTGTTATTGTAAAGATTTGTAAATGTGACGGTCTTAGCAGTACCATCAAGCCCAAATGTTCCTTGAGTGTTTTTAAAGAATACTGAGGCAAACTTCCTACTCATGAGCTAGTCCTCCAAAAACAAAATGTATTCTTTCCGGCTCCTACATCCAAATTCCATGTAGTTTGGCCTCCTGAATCACGACGAATCCTTGGTCTAACTATGTCTCCCACAGCTAATTCAATGGTCCCAGATACGTTAAAAGCACCAATTCTTTCAGTTTTAGAGGCAGACTTCTTTTCTTGTTGAGATGCCAACTTCTCTACATTATTAACTGAAATATCAAACCATACTTCATCTGTTGAGGAGGTATTAAAAGAAGCTCCTGCGGTGAAAGCACACCAATCAAAGAAGTATTTTCCAGCTTTTTCTATGGTTATTTCTCCACCTGTTAGAGAATACCCAACTCCAGACTGTAGAGATACGTGGTCAAATATAACAACTAAAGTTTCTGAGCTTATGTCAAAAGTCACCCCTGCTGTGCCGTTATTAGCAGCAAAGTAAATAGGAGCTATTGATTTTGGTTTGTATAAAAAATCTGACATAATACCTCATTAAAAAACGGGGAGAGCTAGGAGCCGACTAGGAGACAAAAACCTAACTCCCCCCAAGGCCGTCACCCACTGACGACGAGCCTATTCTTGACTACCGAACTCTTCTTTAATGTCTTGGAGAGCTTCTAACACGATTGCACAAGATAAATCTAGAGCAGCAGAGTTAGCACCGCCAGTGATAACGTGAAGTACATCACCAGTTTCCAAAGAAATTAATGAACTTGATTGTTCAACTACAGAACCAGACACTCCAAAATCAGCAGACACAGTGGCCGCAGGACCTAGAGGGATTACTGTAGAACCAGCAGAAGTCCATCTCAATGCATTTACTTGGTAAGTTGGAGAACCAGACACACCAAGGGCAGCAAATTGGGCAGACTTCATTTTAGCAGGATGTGACACAATATGAGCCATTACAGTAGCACCAGTTACTAAATCAGCAGCGATATTCCACTGATTTTGTACGGAGTACTGCTTCTCAGAAGCGTCCTTATCTCTATTAGCTATTCCCATTTTCGTTTCCTTTCTTTCATGCGAAGATGCTTTGTTTTATCCATATTCGCAGTATTTACATCATTAAATGTTTTTTTGAATTGATCTCTAAACTCGTAAAGAAAGCTTTCAGTCTGATTATCGAACTCTCGTTCTTTAGACTTTTCATCCTTCTGTCTTTGTTTTTCCATCTCTTCAAAAAGTGCTTCATTATTCCAAACGTCGATCATTTTCAACCTTTGGAGAACCGGCAACGTACCCCAAGGAACAGGCTCAGAATTAGCAGACCAATCTTCAGTTAAAGACATTACATACTGTTTTTGCTTACCCTTCTTACGAAAGATTTGCACCATTCCAGTATGACTTTCATTAACAAACAAGTCTCTGTCATGCTTTTTAATTGCTGTATTCATTTGTCTCAGTTGCCAGTTCATATCAACTCCGATTAGGGTGAGATATAGTTAGTCAATACAGCAGAAGCAGAAGGCTTCTCGTTGAACAAGTTGAAGAAGTGTCTTACACGAACTTCAAAGCTATCTTCACCAGATTGAGCGATCATCATAGATCCAGTCTCATCAGCAAATTCCATCTCACAAAGAACATATTTTTTAATCATGCTCTTAGGTAAGAAGAATAATCTAGGAGGACAATCTTTATCAGCTACCAATGGAATACCATTGAAATCTAAGTAAGATTTATCCTTAGCTGCGAAACCACCATCACCTTTTACAGTGTTAGAATAACGCTTATCTACAGTTAATAACTTTTGATACATTCTGTGAGTATCGTAGTCACAATATAGAGCAGACAAACCAGGACCACCTCTACGCATAGCTTCGTTAAAAGCTTGTTGCATAGAATCCAGAGTTAATTGTCCACCACTACGGTCAACTACGTTACCTTGGAAAGAAATCTCAGCACTTCTATCAATGTTAAAAACAGTGGTAACACCACCATCTAACTGAGTTAAAAGACCTTCTACCTCTTGACCAAAAGAGTTAGCTCTAACAATAACATCGTCTTCACTTACAGTAATAGCAGCAGACATAGTTAATGTAGCTGTAGAACTGTTAGCATCACCAGAAGTGATGTCGTCAATAGTCACAGATGAAGCTACTTTAGTAGAACCATTGTAAATATCAACAACCATGCCAATGTCTAAGAATTTTAGAGCTTGCTCAGTATCCTCACGACCTTTTACAACCAAAGTTGTAGAAGCTGCAACAGCAGCATTACAACGTGCTAAATCGGAAGTACCATCCCATGAAAGCTGTCTATTAACGTCATTTTTAAGGTCAGTATAACCTTCTTTTAATTCATAAGATGCAGAACGCACAAATGAACCAACGTCACTTTGAGAAGCCTTAATCATTGGGCCAGTAATACCGAAACGCAGATAGTTGTATTTTGCGCTGATGATTGCCTGACGAGTGGTTTGTCTACCGATTGAAGGTAGTGAACCGCCATCAGACGTTGCACCAATACCAGGATTGCGACGGGTTTTGATAGGACGGATTACTTGGTATCCGCTCCATGCGTGTTTCCCTTTTTCACAACCTCGGTAAATGGGCAAATCATCATTGAATTGAGATGTCATCGGGCCTTGGTAATAGTTTTTCAACTCAGCCAATCCCGACGTAATATTTTGAAATTGATTAGCCATTTTTTTACCCCTTAGTAACCTTTGGCTTGGAGATCCTTGATAAGAACATCATCCACTTCATCAAGTCTTAGTTTCCTAGGAGCTTGACCAGGTGAATTACCACCCTTACCAGTATCTTTAGCCTTAGAGTTTACCTGTTTGTTGTTTTCAAATTGTTTCTTTGAATAGTTATCAAACACCTTTTGGGTCTGCTCATGAGATTGCTTGAAATATTGTTCAACCATTTTTTCATTCACATCGCTCTCTTTGAATTGTCCCTGTTCCATACCGGCTTGTATTCTTGTCCAGACATCTACAGGATTGGCTAATTCATACTTTTTAGTATGTTTAGCTTCCTGATCCGCTATCCAATTAGAATATTCCTGTACTTTTAGTTCCTCTTCCTTTGATTGTTGTGACTCAATAAACTTCTCCATCTTTTCCAATTTGGTTAAGACTTCTTTAGGTACTTGATCCCCCGACTCCTCAACTCGCTTGTCTGGTAAAACATAACCCAAATAAGCATGATACTTTTCTGGGTATAACTTTTTAAATTCAGATTCGAGTTTTGGATTTTCTCTCACAGCCGCCAAGTCTGCTTGCAATGCGCCCATATATTTACGTTCGTCTGCAAGTTCTTGAGTTTTGCGAGTGTAATCCGCTTGCATTAAATAGGCATCCTGCATTTCTTTGGGAGTCCATTCTCTGCCAGCAAATTTAAAACGCTCTACACTTTCTAAGTCCAAAGGTCCATCATCTTGAGGTTCATCTACTGGAGACTCCTCTTGAGGCTGTTCCTCTGGTTGCTCATCTGGTATAACAACGTCATCTAATCTTTGGTCATCTTGTGGGTTTTGGTCCATTATTGTTCCTTTCTTTGGTATTCCATCATTGCTATGTCATCTAAAGATTGGGGATTCATTTCCCCATTCATTAACATTCCTAATCTTTGATCGTCTTGCATAGCCTCCATCATTTTCTCCTGCTTCACTTTCTCGTCATTTGCTTTAGAAGCAGCAGTTGGAGGTGCAATCTCTGTATCTTTTCTTTCAGGCTTATCTTCATCGTCTTCCTTTGTAGGAGAGTCTTTCTTTTTAGCTAAAAGACTTTTTTCCCTCATCATCATCATCGCTTTAATCATAGGAGACATTATTCTACCCCTGCGTTACTTTTAAATTTCTTCCATTCGTCTTTTGTCATATTGTTTGGCTTATCTACCCTTTTCTTTTTAGGCATCTCTCCATCTAGAGGCTCAAAATCATATTTCTCAGGTTTTGGCTTTCTATCTTCTTCCATTCTTTCAATATCTTCAGATTCCTTGGAAGTTTGTTCAGGAAACAATTCATCTTCTTGAGCTCTAGTTAAAGCACCCTTTTGCTTTGCCTTCTTTACTGCTTGTATTAATGCATTACTGATTCGCATATAATGTCGCTCCCGATGTCATTGTCATTCCACCCATACCTTGAGTGGCATCAAATAAATTGTTATAAGCACCTTCCATTGTGGTTGCTCCATACGGATTAAAATTAGTGCCCATTAAAGTAACCCCAGTTAAAAGAGATGCACCAACTGGCTGTTGATCTTCTTGTTCACGCTGCCTTCTAGCTTGCTCATATTCTTCTCTAGCTCTACGTTTAGCTTCTTCTCTTTCTCTTTGAAGTCTTTTTCCTTCTTCAATTCCTTTATTCAAATGTCCAAAAATTGCTTTCCTAAGCCAATCAAAAAACATTATGCTTCGCCCTTCCCAGAAATCTTCTTTTCAAGTTGTTCATCAGCTTCTTTCATGGTTTTTGGTTTTGTTTCAGGATTTGTTTTTTTCTTTATAGTGCTTGGAACTCTACCTAAAACATCTGAAGAAATTCCCCTCATAAAATTTGCTTTTGATTTTCTTGAAGTTCTTGCTTTTGATATAGCTTTTGCCAAAGGAGAGTCCTCTTTAACCTTATCTTTTGGTATCTTTGACATTACTTTTTTTATAGAGTCTAGTTTCATAGAAAATCCCATTAAAATCCTCCCATTGGGTCCATAGCGTATGGATTTTGCTCATCAGGAACTAAAGAGGCTTCGCCACCTTGTTCTAACTGAATATCGTCCATATCCTGCATCATATCCGCAGAATCCAGTAAGGCTTCTTTTTCCATATCGGCCTTCTCATTAGGATCATTCATGTTTGGAGTGCCTTGGGCATCTTCCATGATTCCAGTCATGGCTTGGATATGCTTTTCTATGTTTTCCAATAAAAGAACCTGAGAATTAGGATCTAATTGAAGGAAATCATCTGTTTTTCTGAAGTTGTTCTTTTCTTTGATATGTAAAGGGTGGTTATCGAGTTCATGAATTTGAACATAATTGCCCTCTTTCATCATCTCAATATCACGCTCTATTTGTTTCATGTCAGTCTCATGCTCTTTCCAAGCTTCCTGAACATCGCCAAATTCCAACATACCCAATACCTTTTCTCTAGTTTCAGGCTGCATAGGATCTCCTAAAAGACCTCTTTCGTATAAATTTAGTAGTTCTTGACGACGTAGTACCTTAGAACCAGGCAAAGTAGAGCCACGAATAACAATAACATCATTATTTCCTAATATATCTTCACCTTTGAATTTTTTGACCTCGTAATGGTCCCCACTACCTACTTCTTTTAACATTCTCTCGTTTTGATAGTATTTTTCAGCATATTTAAGAATATGACGACCTACCTTGGCCCAGGCATATTCATGACGCTCAATCATAATCCCAATACGAGTATCATCTTGCTCTGTTAATAACTGCATCCCAATAGCAGGAAGTCCAGCAGCAGGAAGTTGCCCTTTGGAGACCTCATTTATGCCAGCAACATCATTTAGCATTTGCTCTAATGACTCCTCCTCGGCATAGGCATATTGAGGGATATTAGGTATGTTCATGGCAGTAGGAGGCTGTGCCCCTGGAACATGATCGTATTCTACAACCTCTGTAGTGTCATTTATTGCCTCTTGAGACAGTCCATGACCTCTAGCTGCGATATATTTTCCGGCCAACAAAGCATTGGTCCATACTGCTCTACGGGTGATTACTCGGTTAAATTGGTCCTGCATAGGACGTAAGTGTGTGATAATACTCTCAGAATAGATTTTCCCGCCAATTACAATGTCATCAAATTTAGAAAAAGGGATCTCATCTACAGGCAATGGATCATCTCTTAGGATCACACCATTAGCACATATCACTAATCTGCCCCCAGGATGCTTTCTAGAGGGTTTTTCGTAGTAAGCTATCTCTAGGGCCGCATTTTCCATTTGCTGCTGAATAGCGGACGATGTGGGCCCCTGAGTGTTCATTGAGTTGACACGCAGGAGGTATTGAGTAGATAGTAGCCAAGCATCCTCAGATTTAACTAAGTTACCCTTTTCATAGTTGTTTCTGAAATAATCCAATTTACGCACTTTTACGGTCATCAAGTAACGCATATCTTCTTCTGTTTTGGCTAATGGATCAGGAAATACCTCAAAAGGTGAATAAACCTCACAGGCTATATCACCCTCATACTCTATTTCTCCAGTTTCAGGATTGTAGGCCATTTTACCCTTTTCATCATCCCAACAGGTCTTTATCCAAGCAAATCCGCATTGTTGCATCCACATATACAGGTCAATACGCTTCTTATTTAAGGCTTCTCGGTCCCATACGTTAGTAATTAGCTTCACACCTAATCTAGCAGCGTCTTTGTCCTCTTGATCGTTGGAATTGGGGCGCACATCATAGCGAGGTGGGTTTTTGCATAATCTGGCTAGTCTGTTTTGGATGATTGGAAGAATCTTATTAACGTGAATACGATTTCTCGCTAGATATTGCGACCCCGATCCAACAGGTTTGAATTGTCTAGAATCAGTATCATAGTAAACAGAATCATACCCTAATAAGTATGCAATGTTGGTCATCCATACACCCTCATGCGCAATGCGGCTTGAGCTTGAACGGATTTCTGATACTCTCGATTTAAGATATGATGCCAGGTTCTTGTCTTCTTGACTTTGATCGTCAGCAGAAGACATAATCGAACCTATTTTGTCAAAAATACTCACTATGATTCCCCTTAGCTTATTCTAGTTCTAAAGGACGAAATCTTGCAATGGGCCAAGGTTTTCAGGCACCCCTTGTTGTACCTTTTCTGGACGTTTAACTGGCTCTTTTATCTCTGCTGTTCTGTATTCGGTGAAATCTCTACTCATTATCTTATCTACTAATTTTTGAGAATGATACATCCAATACAAATTTGTTAAAACCAACAAAGATGAAATAACTACCAATTCAATGTTCATTACACACCTACTTTGGTAGTTTCACCAGGAAAAACCCTTTCAAAAGCTGTTTCTCCATCTTTTTTAGCCAATTCTTCAGCTCTACCCATTTCACATACCTTAACATTCTTCCAAATAATGTACCCAGACTTCGGATATTCACCTCTGCATAGGTTTACTAAGATATTTTTAGGCACTTCCATCCATTTTTGACCATTTCTAGCAGCAATAGCTATTTTGGTCTCAAAATTCTCGATTTCGTTCTCTCTTTTTACTTCTTTTTTTACTTCTTCTTCAGAAAATCCTACTGGTTCTTTAACTTCAGGAGACTCAGATTCTAGTGGAGCTGAAATAGCCTCACTTTTCCGGTCTTTTTCCTTTAGCAAGCTGTCCAATATACCATCTTTCGTATTCTGGGTCGTTTGGTTGTGGGTCACGTTTCATCCTCCTTATAGAATGTGGATAATATGCTACATCTTCAACCCTAGCTAAAGCATCCATGATGTCGTCATGACTTCCTCTAGGAAATGAAGAATATTCTAATTCTAAATCATGTAGTCCTTGGTTTAAAAAGATTTTACCCCATTCAAACATAGGAACTAAACGTCTTATTCTAATATATTTAGAGGGAGTAACCATTTTACCACCCTCTTTGTCGAGTCTAGCGGCCTTAATCTCCATTATTGGGAGGTGTAAACCGCGTCTTTTGGACTCATTTTGTAAAAAGTGAATTAGTGCCTGTTGATAGGCAATCGCCTCAACCCCTATAACTTGAGGTTTAAAACGATCATATAACTCAAATATCAACTTCACTGTGTCAGTAGCATTGATACGCAATCTATTAGCCATTTGAACATACCAGTTACGATCTGGGTCAACATGAACAACACAGAAAGCAGTATAATCAGCACCATCGTTGAGGCTAATCGCCGGATCAATAGTGACAAACGTGTACTTCTCCGGTGGGAGAAAATGATAATATTTGATCCATGATTTTTTAAAGTCTTGTTCTTCATCTGGTACAACCCTATTTAAGTATTGGTTGGCAAATATGTAAGAACCTAGCACCTTACGCTTATTATCTAAAAAATCTTGGTCAAGCCTTTGAGGAAAGTACAAAGAACCGTCTTCCTTATACGCTTCCTCATAGACCACGTTCCACTGGTAATCATCTATCCCCAAAATTTCCACCATGGCTTTTCTGGTTTATGATAATCTTGCAAATGACGCTCAATAATTGTCATAGTAAAGTCAGCAGACTTATGAACACAATCTCTTAAAACGTCTTGAAACTCTTCACTATCTAAAACTAGCTTAATTACAGATTCAGATAGATCCTTAGGATTTTCTTGTGCATAATCCCTAACTTCTATTTCTGTTTCTGATTTTTGTAATTCTTTAGTTTCTTGTGGCGTTGGTGGGCGACTACTTACTTTAATTGGCATCTTCTACCACTTCTGGCTCAACAACAGGAGTTTTTTGGTCTTGTATTAAACCCAATTCCTTGCCTAAATACACTAAGTCTTGTTCAACTTGAGCGTGTTTCTGTTTACTCATTTCAGCAATACTTGTAGCGTGTAAAATGTTCTGCCATGCCAGCTTTTTCTTTTGGTATGTTTCTTGCATTTTGTCTCCTATCTTGGCGTTAATTCACCTGTTTTAGTATTAATGTTATACCATTTTTTATTAATTAAAACTTTAGCAAGCCCTGATGGTACGTCACTGATATTTGTGGGGTCAACGCTCTTTAAGGACTCGTCAACTTCTTTAGACTTTGCGTCAATAAACTCATCGGCCATCTCTAATAAATCAAGCTTGTCATAGTCATCAGGTAATGTGTCTAATTCTGTCTTTACTATTTGCCATGCGGCAGCTAATTCTGCTTTTCCCATTTTAATTACTATCCTCTGTTAAATATTGTTGTCTTAAGGCTTCAAATACATCAATTACATAACTAGCATCCCTTGAACTTAATACTGTGTAGTCAGCTCTGAAATTAAAGTAGTCACCTTGAGGATCTTGTTTGTTCTCAACGGAGAATGTAATTTCAGGCCGTAAAGCCTTTAGCTGCTCTATCTTTAAACCAATAGAATATAAATCATCTGCTAAACTCATTTTGTCTCCTATGCGTCTACATCACGAACTACAATTAAAGAAAACCTACAGGTAACTTCAGTATTATCTTGATCTGTCGTAGATCTAAATTCAAGTAAAGATTTTTCCCCTACAACAAATGGCTGCGAAGGGACTAAATTACTGTGATTCTCCACATTACCATTCATGTGATCTCTAAACACCTCATACCAACAATTAGAAATATCAGAGAAAACCCATGCCTTAGTTATAAGATCAGGCTGAGTCCCGCCAGCGTTTTTAGTTAGTGTTATATAGAGCCAATCGACCAGTGCTTGGTGGTCTGCTGGAACAAAGAAGAAGGCGTGTTGAGAGGAACCTTCCCCTGCTGGAATTTGTGCTTGAACAGTTGCGTCAGTTGTAGCTGTAGCAGTAATTACCCCTGCATTTGCTTGGCCTGAACCAGCAAGCGTTACTGCCATTCTATTTACACCTAACCATGTCTCAGTAGTCACAACAGGAGTTGTACCGTCCATAACTACATCAACGGTCTGCTCATTCCAATTGGCATCAACTCCATAAATTCTAACAGACTCAGCTCCAGTGGAACCACTATCGTCAGCAGTAGAAGTAGAAACTACTGACAAAGTTCTAGCCGTAGTTAGCTTTGCAAACGTACCACCAACTGACCATATAGTTTCTGTACCAGTATCAATATCAGCATTATAACCAAACTTATTCCAAAGAGTGTTACCTTGTCTTCTCGCCAAAGCAACTTCGTAATGATAATCACTTGGTCGAACTGAAGTTGAATCATAATCTTGCGATAATGTAGAATCCAAAGGAGCGTTTAAATCTGGATGGCTATTAAATATAGTTTGCAATCTTAGATAAGTCTGATCTGACCCACTATTATTAGTGAACACAACACGACAATATTTTCTTGTGATTGTAAACTTATGAGGAGCTTCAATCTGATTTGTTCTATATTGCCTTGTTAAAACAGAATCCCAATTCGTATTGTCACTGGAGAATTGAACCGAGAAAGTACCATTCTGGTCTGTCTTAACTGCAACCGTTACTGTGTTGTATCCAGAAACATCTTCTCCAGTACCAGTAAACACACTCGCATTAGTTAGTAGAGTTGAAGTTGAATTATTGGTTGATACCATACTATTTGATTTTAAACCCATTTAATACTCCGTCGCTACCCATTTACTAATTGTTGAATTATATCGAAAGGTTACACCTTCCCATTGGCCTAATGATAGACTACTATCACCACTGATGTCAAAACTGAAAGTAACAGCTCCAGTATTAACATTAGTCACTGTAAACATCTGACCATGCACAGGATTTGCTACTTCAGTAATTAAAATTGCCGAGGTACTATTACAATCAATGTGTCTATCATTCCAAAGCAGCGTGTAGTCGCCCGTCACAGTAGTAAGGTCTGTTCCCTGTTGATACCTAGAAACAACTCTCCATAAAGAAGATGACTCAGCATATAGAGTAATTGCATCGCCCCTATTATAGAGAGTCACATCACCACCCTCAATACTATCACCAGAGCCAGAGTTTGCCTGAACTAACACAGCACCACCTGCCGTATTTGCATTAACTACTACTTGATGTAAGCCCGCATTTGCTCCTGGTAGTGTAACAGTTGTTCCAGCGTTATTGTCTGAAGATGTGTAGTGGTCCGCACTTGATAGTGATTGATTTGTCGTTGTTGATATTCTTCTTTTAAATCTATGACCGCCATTCCACCTATTTACCTTTGTATCAGCTTGGTAAATACTCCAGTCGCCAGTAGGTATTGTAGAGGTGCCAAGTAGCAAAGACGTATTATTTGTTGCGTTCACTAAGTCAGCAACACAAATAGCAGCATGACTTGTTACAGTTCCAGGAGAAGTAGTCTCTGTGTCACTCAAAGTAACATCAAGAAACTGAGCACCAAAAAGTTCGGTTGCTGTACTTCTTGAATCAAAAACAAAATTATTCCTAAGCCCATAAGCTGCCGATACGGTTAATGTCCCAGTTCCTGTTGATCTGTATGTTGGATTAACCAAAATAGATATATCAAAAGCACACGTTTTAGTTGCTGATGCGTTTGTGACTTCTGTAAGTTTTTGATCTACTAGTGTGTACGACGGACCAACACTAAAAGCACCATTTGAGTTTGTATAATTATATGTAGCTTTGTTCCAAAACAAGAATCCGGCACCATACGCATTTGGTGAAGTTGTAAAGTCAGCCTGTGAAGCATATTGTACGGCGGGGTGAGCGTAGTTCCCAGCAGCCGTGTATTCCGTAGTTCCGGCTACATAGATAGCTCCAAGGTTTGATGATATAGCTGCTACAGGTTGAGCATCAACCTTAATATGTTGAGCACCAAGGGCAAACCTATTGCTAAATGTAACATTGGTTCCTGCCGTTGGTTCATAACAGTAGGCTCCATAATATTCAGTATAGGTAACATTTGAATTTGTGGCAGCAATAGTTCCTTGAGATAAAACAACTGTAGTGGCCCTGGAAACAGTTCCACTTGCAGCAGTTGAAGTATTTGTGAAAGTAGATAACCCAGTACCAGTAACACGAATACCAAACATACCCCAGTCAGCTTCACTCATGTCACCCTCAAAGGTCACTGATTGAGTGTAAATATCTCCCTCAATTGTAACATTAGCACCTAAGATAAACTCATCTTCGGACTCATCCCATCTAAATGTAGGCTGGCCTGTCACATTCACTGTAACAAGAGTAATGTCTGTGTCTGAACCTGGGCTAAATATAACGCCTTTATTGTACTCAAAAGCGTCGCCTGTCTCATTCCATGACATTGTAGGAGTACCAGTAACATCAACTGTAATTATATTTGTATCTGTGTCACTTCCAGGATCTACCCTTAATTGCCCATAAGTGGTGAAATCCTTATTGGAATCAATCATGGCAGAGATTGTCATGTCTGCAGTAGAATTATCGTTTGTATGGAACTCTAAGCGTCCTGGCATATCCTTGTCAGAGCCAACAGTCCCATCAACAGAAGCTCTAAGAATAGCTACATGATTGTAACGAGATAAATCATCGTTATATCCCACCATCTGCCACTCGGCAACTGCGTCACCATCAATTACTACCGTTGGTGCATCACTAGTACCTCTAGACTTAGCCACCATTTGCCTTGCAGGACCACTACCATTTCTCATCAAAGCTTGCATCCAAGCGTTATCTGAGCCTTCTTCCCTAATAACAAAAGAAGTTCTTAAAGAAGTGAATCCATTCACATCAATAGCGAAATCTGAAGCGTTTTGGCCTAATCCTAACCTGTGATTGGTGGTATCAAAGTAAAACTCAGCGTTATTCTCTGCAATAGCACCGCCATCAGCGAATAATACCGAACCATCTGTAAAACCACTTAAATCTAAACTGCCTAGACTTCTTGTTATCTTCATAAAGTGTACTCATCCACCAATAATGTGCCTGAACCCGTAGACCTAGAGATATATATGGTAAAATTTAACCTTTCACCGTAATCTGCCACTAATATCAAGGGTTTAGAAGAGCTTAAGACCTTGCCTGTACTCGATGTTTGAGCACCTGAATTGTAAGAAAAGTAATAAGTACCACCATCTGCCGCCGTTGGAGCTATATCTACAGCTTTAACGTCAACTAAAGTGATGGAAGTCTCACCAGTACCCACACTACCTACTACAGTTGTCGTGACAGTATTTATGGATTCTTGAGATAGCGTTAAGCCATCAGAATCTTCACCAATACTAGATACCATTACTCCCATTGGCCACACCTCACATGGATTGAACCATCTGTTATCAAGACTGGGTAAAGTCTATATGCACAATATAATGGATTAGGTAAGTGAACTAAGATCAACTAAAAGTCCCCTCTAAATAACCCTCTCCATATACTCTCATTCTATAAACTAGAGTAGTAGCACCCAAAGCGGCTAAATAAAAGCTATCTGGGCCCATGTGGTGATGAACCTCTGTAGAACTCATTAACCAACCTAATGTAGTCCCTGCGGGTTGATTTGTGGTTCCCATGACATATAAAGTACCACCAGAAGCATACTTGATAGTTGTTTGAATTAGGTTTCTCTCGTTCCCAGATACGTTTAATGTCCCTCCAGAAGCCACAGTTAGCGTATCCACCACTGTAGCATGAGACCTTAATACATCACTCATATATATATACTCCGTTTTTCTTTGTTAATCCATTTCTTAAAAAGTCATTCCTATCACGGAAATCCTTAACACCAATTTCGTGCTCTATTACCCAACCTATTAAATCATTCTCAGCATATCTAGTACCTATTAGAACATATTCACCCTTTTGTTCCAAAATAGATAGATTGTACTTATAGTGATTTATGATCTTTCTTCGACCTTCGTCTGTCCCTGAGTTAGCATTTGAGTTATAATCGTCGCCTATTATCAAGTCATAATGCTGACCAACCTTTGTTGCACCAACACCTGAACAAGTGATTGAGGCTTCCTTCTTGATCTGTGTCCTTGGGGCTATAACTATCTGACCCTCATTCCATACAGGACCCTTCCAATTACCAAATATCTCCACAAACTTACTTGATTGAACGTGCTCTTTGATCTCCCTTAAGAAGTTCACAGAGTTAGTGTAAAGCTCTGAATCTATTAGTATTCTAAGGTTTGGGTCTCTTATTAATCGCCATATACAATAACCCACAACACCTATTGAAGACTTAAAACAACCCCTAGGAACACAACAAAGCTTTCTCTTCCTGCCAGACTCTAATAGCCTTATGATAGCAGCATGAGTCTCTATCTCCATGTCTGAGTATCCCAATAAGGTCTTGGCAGTTTGATAAAGAGAATCCTTGTAAGCCTCTCTCAATGCTACCTTGTAAACCTCGTATTGTTGCTCACTCGTAAGCGATTGATCTAAGGTCTCTATCACGTATCTTTTCCTGATGTCTCTCTTCGTTTAATATATTCAATATCCCAATTACTCTAGATCTATCAACTGATAGGATCTGGGCTACTCTCTCAATAGATAAGCCTTCACTCAATAAGTCCTTGATAACTCTATTGTTTTTAACCTCTATTGGATCTCTGGTCTCAAACCCACAGTATCTACACTTCATCTGATCTCACATACTGGGTCATAACATACCTTGCAATAAGTACATTGCCTCATACATA
>Ga0070749_10000156_pt1 | contig 40823 bp, 55 predicted proteins | sample VirMetDEL_Nov_18_FD_75180 | JGI IMG/M metagenome (GOLD analysis project Ga0070749, IMG submission 75180) | Aqueous microbial communities from the Delaware River and Bay under freshwater to marine salinity gradient to study organic matter... | ecosystem: Environmental > Aquatic > Marine >...
GCCAGAAGAACTGAAATCGTCGGGTTTAATACGCGCAAAGATAGCGCCAGAGTGATGCCCTTCCCATTCGCTCGACGTACCTAAACCCACGTCATTCGTGTCGGATTCTGCGAACTCAAGACCATACGGCGTCCATGTCGCACCAGAAATTGCGCCGTGGTTTTTGCCTAACAAATCACGCGCTGTAGCGCCTCCTCTATCATTGAGCAACCACGCACCGACCAGCTTTCGAGTAATTGGATTAGCCCAATTAATTCTGACACCAGAATTTGACGAAGGCTTAACGCACTTGTGTCCCGTTGCGTTTTCAGCAAGTAGCTCCGGCGTGAGAGCGAGTGCGTTTAAGTCTCGATAGTGACCCATACTAGGTCGCCTGACCTTGTAGGTTGTACGGTATCAAGTTAAATATAAAATTTGAATCCGTTGCGTTAGTTGTTGCGCCGCTGTTATTGACAGCGACTATCGTCAAGTATCGCTCAAGACAGGTAAACACACCCGAGCCAACCATTTTAGTGGTATCAGCTTGTTCGCAAATTATAGAGCCTATGTATGTTAAATTTCTCAATTGGTTTAAATCGCCAAGCGCGGCATCACTTGCGCCGACATCGCCGGTTATCATCGTTGAATCATTATCTGGTGCAGTAGCAATGTAAAAATCAAGTGTTGCGTATTGTGTCGGCGTTGCCTGAAATAATACCTCACCCGTCCACTTAAATTGAAAGTCTCGCGGGTCTGCACCTAAATCGTATTGCGCCGAAACTCTGCCCGCACCATCTGCAACACCTTCCATGCTAAAAGCAACGTCTGCCCCTGCCTCGCCGTTAAATTTAAGTGCAGTGCCTGCCTGTATCTGTATTTGCTGCGTCATGTGTTATCCCTCGCCGCGTAGTAATCCTCTTTGACGAGTACAGTATCAACACCAAATAACACTTCTGCGCGGCTTATTGGTTTTTGTTGCGCATTTAACGAAGCTAGCGTATTACTAAACCCCGACGCAATAACTGCCCTGAATTTTGTTTCGTGCTGCGCAATGTCGTCAGAGATGCCCGACATAAGCATTTTTATCCATTCCACTTCGCCTGTGCTTGTCTGTCCGCCTGCGGTTAGCTCGTTAGGGTCAATCACAGTTAAAAGTAAGTCATAGGTAAAATCTGCGCCGACTGTATCACCACCAACGTTTAGCGATGGGTCATTGAGTAAAGCCAATATTTTTTGCGTATTAGTTTCGGCTGCGTAACCCATACCAATCGGGTCTGTTGTCAACTCTGATTTTAACGCAGAAACGTCTGTCGGGTCTGTTCTGTCAAATGCCATATAACTACCTCCTATGATCTCTCTTTAGGATTGCTGGAATAAGCCATTGGCGTGCCAGGTAATAGAGAACGCACCAGCACTTAGATCAATTGGGCCACCTAAATCAATAAACCCAATAGCTCGTTTACCTGTATCAGTATCGTTATAAATGATACCCCAGTAAGCTCCTGAAGGATTAGTTCCAGATTGAGCTATACTAACATCTTCTAAATCAAATGTAGTAGTAGCTACTGATCGTGTCCAACCATCGGGTGCGCCATCATGAACTGTTGGGCCACCCGTTGAATAGTTACCACCAGGGGTCACTTCATTACTTGAAAAATTTGTTGTACCGCCAGCACCCCAACGAGGGTCTGCTGTAGTTGAAGTTGGTACTGTAGTATTAGTTACAATTCCCATTTTAAATGTATCAGTGGAAAGATTGTGGAGTTTATCTCCGAGATCTTCCCAAAACTGATTAAACATTGTTACATCACCTTGTGCCATTATTTATCTCCTAAATTTAACCAGGTCTGGTTTGCATTGTGTTACTAGACCATCTAATCATTTGATCATGGATTGATACTTCATTAAGTGCTTCTTTAAATCGTGCGTCCCATATTTCTCTAGCAACAGCGTCTTTGTTGAATGAAGCAATTTCAACAAGACAACCAAAGATATAAACATCAGGATTATCCGTACTCAGCCAATTAGAGGTATTTGTACCATCTAAGGCTACAATCCTTTGGTAATACGTTATAGTGATTACTTCAGCGTCTAAATCTGGAAAGATGCGAAATTGATCTGCTATAATCGTATAATAGTGTTCACTAACATTAGAAAGATGATTAATATTGTTCATCTGTTCTGGTGTCATAAATCTAAAAGTTTGGATAGTGTTATTAGCACCAGGGACTTGTGGATCACCTCTTAAACCATTAAAATCATCAGGCAAGCCATAATAATATTTTCCATCTAAAGACGTTAACGTTGCCTGTTTTGACATATCATTAGTCTTTAAATGCCGGTTAACACGAGCCTCTACCACCCTAAGAAAATCATCCATACTATCTGATGTTTCCGTGTGGGTAGCTTTATCAGCATAAGCTAAAGCTGCGTTTTTAATTTCAGTATAATTCATATATCACCTACGGGTTTAACACCTTATAGATGCGATATCCACCGGTTGAACGGATGCCTCGTCTTTGTGTAATAGTAGTGGGTTTAACTGGAGAGCTAAACTTTTGTACCATAGGAGAGATAAGACTTCGTGTCTTCATCATAAGTAAAGTCTTCATGCTGAAACGTTCCCACTTAACGCACAATTTTTAGGGTCTAAAACTCCACCAGCGTCACCATTCGCTGAGTTCCACCCAGCATCCCAAGCAGTTTCTAATTCACCGTCAGGGTCTGAATAAGGGTTATCAGTAATAGGAAAAGCTAGCGCAGTCCCTTGAATGCGATGAGCCATACCTTCACAATATGCTTGAGCCAATCTACGGTCTGCTGAAGTAACTGTATACCCTGATTCCATTTTACCAGCCATTATTTAGTCCTCCGCTTAGTAATAAGTAATTCATCATTGATTAAACATTTACGCCCTTCTTCACTACGTAAATATCTGTATAATTCATCTGATCGAAATTGTTTGTCTGTAGCATTTAGCTGATACCCATCACGTAACGCTTTTTCATACATGATAAATGGTATAGAACATAATTGTCGACCCCATGTTTGGGTACCTTTTCCAAGGTCACGAATAGCTCCCGGATTTTTACGTAATTCCGCATTACGATTAAGTATCAGATCTTCAGTTGGTTGATCTGTAACATGCGTAATAGTATCCGTATGTTCCTGGTAATGAATCCTGCTTCTAATTACCTCATCCGGGTATATCACTATAGTCTCCTTAATTTTCTATTGTACGAATTTGCTTCGGCCAACGTACATTCACCTTTATCACCAGGCATAAGTATACCGGTAGATACACATACACGATCTTTACTATAATTTTCCACAGAAACAAGATCGGAAGGGGCAATTTTCTTTTCGACTTCTGTTAGTACAGTTTTTGGTTTAACTTTAGCTCTAGCTTTATCTTCAGTCATAAAAACTCCTTAAATTTCCCCCTCCGAAGAGGGGGTATTTAGATTTATGCAGTCCAAGCTGTAGCAACACCGATATCACCAATCATAGCTTGAGCTTTCTGATTGCCTACACGAAGAGTCCAATCAACCGCCATCTGACGATTTTCAGCGAGTCCTGTCTTAGCTAGTACATCAGTACGATAACCATATAAGTAATCAATAGCTAATTGCATAGGATCTAAGATAAAGATAAACGCTGAATCGTTAGCAGCTGCGGCAGTTTGTTTCTGTTGTAGACGATTTGGTACAATATCAAGAGTACCAAAATCGGTAACAAATATATTAATCGAACCAACAGCTGCGGCCGCTTCTCGAGATTTACCTTGGTCACTCATGATAGTACCAACTCGGGCTGATGAAGTGAATAAGTACTCAGAAAAACGACGAGTGATTCCAGGAATACTCATCAATTTAGTTGATTCACCACCTTCGTTATAAACACCTTCAACGGCGTTACGAACCAAAGTCTCAGTAGGAGTTACAACTGCACCAGTAGATGTCCACACATCCGTAAGACCGTCAGAAACATTGAAGCCGCCAGCTGTACCATTTTGTGAGTTGGTTACGATCCATGTTGGAAGGCCACCAGCTTTACCTGCTGTAGAGTTACCATCGTCGGCGACAGATGCCTGGTTTTCTAGAGCGATAGCTTCGACGTCACGACGCAGTTCTTGTTGACGACGCATAAGTTGATAAGCTAGTTCCTTCGAACGACCAATAATGTCTGATGCATCAGCACGATAAGACACTTTAACCACTTTATCAGAGGTTTGACAATGGTTCCCAACGCGGAGACCTGTTGCAGTATTGTTACCAGATGCGTCGGCACCGTCTACAACTGCATTCGTTACGTCTGGAGCCGCCAGTTCATCAGTTGTCCACTCACGAAAAGAGTTTCTGGCTTTACCTGAACCAATCATATCAGTGAAAGGAAGAGGGATTTTAGAAATATCCCAAATCTTCTCCATGACATCTTCACGGATTAAACCTCCGTAATTTACGCCTTTAAGATCTGCGCTATCTAAGTTTGCTGTACTCATAATTATCCACCTACTAAAAGTTCGGCAATCGCAGAACTTTGAAGATCTCGTTTATCATCTCCAGTCTTCGCATTCTTTGCTGCCTTAGTTAAACGTTCAAGTTTGGACATCTTCTTTTGAACACGTCCAGAACTCTTCTGGAATTTAGGAACTTTCTTAGCGAATTTATTCTTCATAAGTTTCTTATCTACTGGTTTCTTGACTTCATGATAAGCTTTAGCATCCTTGATCATCTCAATTATTCGAGAATCAAATACTTGCTTAAAGTCATCTTCAGTTGCGCCATATTTATCTATGCAGAAATCACGAAGGTCTTCCATATCTCGTCTAAAGACATTTGGATCGTTCCATGCTGGATTATTGTCCAACATTTTAGCTTTTTCTGAAGAAATATAGTTAGCAAGCTTTTTAGTTCCAGCAGCATTCTGCTCTTCTAAAATACTTTGCTTCTCTTGATCTAAAGTCTGTTTTACCTTTTCAAGATTGTTCACTCTTATAGCGAAGTCTTGTTGCAATAAAGCAGCCCTAGCTGGATCATCTTTACGAAGAGTAGCCCAATCAATAGACTCGTATTCAGCCATGAATTGGTCATCCAGATACTTACTTAGAGTTTCAAGATTTTGAAACTTTTCAGATAATGCACTAATCACTTGTTCCTTTTGGGATTCAAATTCCTTCTTATCAGCCGAAAGTTCTTGAGACTTAAGGGTATTCGATTTATTGTTTTGATAACCAAATAGTAAATCTTCGACTGAAATCACTTCTGTCTCACCATTTACTTTAGATATCAACCCTTCAAAATCACCATTTTCGTCTAACTTAATCTTGTCAGCTGGTACTCCAAGTACGTTATCCCAGGTCACTTCTTCATCAGAGGTTTCATCTTCATTAGATTCTGATTCATCGTCATCCTTTTCGGATTCGCCTTCCTCATCCTCTTCATCAAACTCAATCTCTTCTTCATCTGCGACCTCATCAGAGTTACTTGACTCACTCTTAGTTGATTCATCTGATAGACTTTCGTCGTCTTGTGAATCCTCGATGTTGTCGTTCACTTTACCACTTAATAGATTTGCTATTTCAGTGGTTTTAGCATCATCGCCTCTATTGGTAGATTTTGCTTGTATACTCATTTTTTATCTCCTTTAGCGGCGGTCTCTAAAGACTTGGCCGCAAGTTTACCCGTTGCAATAATTTCTAAGATTTCGTTTTCCAATGCATTGACAACCATTAGTTGTCTTTTTATCTCCATTATACCATTTTGATCGGTTACGGATGCAGTTTGAAATGCGTCAAACATCACCTCTCTCCGTTCATGTATAAATGGTTTGATAAAGTTATCATACGATTTTTGAGCATGTTGGGCTCTAGCTATCTCATTCTTATAGTGTTGTTCTGTGTCTTTGTCCATTTACTTGGCCCTTATTACTTTTAAATTCACGCTCTAAATCTTTATTCTCAGCCTCAACCTCTAACTCCGTTAATCTTAACGCTACATCGTTAGCCATTTGATTCTCTTTTAATGTTAACTCTCTATCTTTAGTTATAGAGTTTATTTGATTCTCTAATCCTTTTATTTGTGTATTCATATAGTCGATTCTAGCCTTAGCTGCAGCTGATTGTTGTTGAGCAATAGATTTACCTTGCTCAGCCTCTGCAATCTTATTCTGAGCTTCTACTAACTGAGCTTGCATCTGTTTCTGTACTTCATTGGCTTCTTGTTGTGCCATAGAGTTTTGTTGAGATTTTTGTTGTCCTTGAGAGGATGATGGATCTAGGAAGTATCTACTTGCCCCATTTAATCCTGAAAGCTTACAAAAATCGTCTAAAGCGTTGAATGTCTTTTGCTCATCTAGTAATACTGTTTGAGCTGGCGATGCGGCCAATTTCTCTTGTATAGTTAGTACCTCACGAAGGGCTCCTAACTTTTGCATATGATTACCCGTACCTGTACCAACTCTTACAGTGGTAGATGTACGTTCAAACCATTCCGATGGGTTTATCTTATGCCATTCACCTCTGAATCGAAAATCCATGACGGCATTTATATGCATCATAGATATGTCACGTATTTTACAGCATAATGATTTAATACCTGTTTCTGCAACAACTCGTATAATTAGCCCTACAAGCTCTTCCTTAGCATTCATCAAGCGATCTACGCCTTCAGAACCTACTCTATCACCTATATTTTGGGGTGTAGCAGGTCCATCGGCTTCGACACCTGTTCTAGCTGCCCTAACCTTATCTAGATATTCAATAGAATTATAAACATCTTGAGTTAAAGGTGGGGTAATAAGGGGCTGTATTGCACCCATATTTTTGACACGAATAATTCCACCGGGTCTAGATACCAGTAAATCATCTACATTTACTTGACCCTCTAATACAGCATGTCTTTGATTGTTTTGTAAGTATACGTTATCAAGAATATTTCGCCATAATTGAGTCTTCTGACCCTGAATTTGTTCTAGTCTATCTGTGATAGATAAGCCTTCAAATTTATGCGACATAATAAACGCTGTAGTGGTTACCCAAGGTAAATCTGATACTTCCTCAACACTTAATATCTCTGATACAGTATCATCTTCTCCTGCAGCTGTTATTTTATAAAGATTTAGTACTCCTGTTTCTTGTATATCGGCACGGAGGAAGCACTCATAAATATTGACTTCCTTTAAAGCTTCATCGTCTGATTCTGTATATAATATAGAAGCAGAATTATATTCGAAACGATAATCCGAGTCTTCCCAATTAGTAGATGTGGGTAATTCTTTAGCTTTAGAGAAAGATATGTCAAACTCAGATATTACATCACCTATAGTCATACGGGTATGATGGGCTGTAAATCTAGCTCCTTTAGTACTAATGCAATTATGTCTACTATTTATCCTAAATTCTTCAGGTGGAACTGGATCAATGTAAATTTTACCCTTTTTACGAGATACTTTAACATCTACATTAAAACTCATTACGGGTGTTTGTAATTCTGTTTGCAATTTATCGATCAATTCATCTGTCATTTGCTCAGGAGGCATCTGAGACATTTTCATTTGAATATCTTGTTGTTTCATCATAGTCAAGGTATCGTCTACATACTCAACAAGATCTAGTATCTCTATATCATCTTTAGATAACAAAATATTGAGTTGTTCTTCGTTTATACCTGTCCAACTACTAAATCTAGCTTTATCTTCTTCGGCATAGTATACTTTTAGTACGCCAAATCGTTGCATTAATGCGTCTTTTATAAATTGGTGTAAAATGATGAAACCATCGTTTTGTTTCATCAACACTTCGTACACATACTGAGATTCTAACTCGGCCTGCTTCTCATCACCTTCATGTACTGGATCGAACTCAACAATTTCATTATTCTGAGTAAATGACTTCATTATTTGAGGCATAATCCATTCGATTGCATCAGCAACGTCGGTCGATGTTATTTGGGATCGACCCTCTATCTCAGATCCATCTGGTTTGCCTAAATATAAGTTTAGAGAGTTTTCTAGATGATCCCATTCTGAGGAGTTGCTTAATTCTGTCTCTAATAAAGACATTAATCGCTGTTTTACTTGTTCACTAGATGTATCTTTTTTAGAATCGTCTGTATTTAACAATTCTTGTGATACCGAATCTATTTGGTCATCTATATTCATTTTATTAGCCTATTAATAGACGAATAATCTATCGCCTTATTACCGTAACCGCCGATAACTCTTTCTCCACCAACAGCTCCAAGAACCATATATTGGAGGGCGTCAGCGACATGAGAATATCTGCCTTTATCTGGTTTATCCATAAATCTGGCATCGCCAGTTACCTGCATTCTCTTATATTTATAGCCTCCAGCTAATGCTTTTCGTAACATTTTAGCTTTTGGACCAACGATGAATGCAGGTTTACCTGCAAAATCAAGTCTTTGCATATAATCGGCTACAGCTTCTCGTCTAATTGTGAAATCGTTAGTGTATGTAGGCCAGGCGTCAATACCTTGGTTCTGAAGAATCATAAAAGGAGTAGTTTCATCTGTTTGGGATCGCTGCTCACCTGCTGGATCAGCGTAAATTTCTAAGGTACAACCACAGTATTCTCTAGAAAGCTTCTGGTGAAGTAAAAGACCAAAATTCATGGCACCCATGTCTTCGGTAACTAGTTCATCTATCACTTGTAGTTGTCCGGTCGCCGTAAGTTGTCCAATGACAGCCGCCGGAGTAAGACCAAAATCAATACCAACATAGATAGTAGAAGCACCACTATGTGGAAGCTCTTCCGCATGATAGTGTATATCATCCTTATACTCTGGCCATACTGGTTTACCGTCGCTCACGAATCCATATATCCCATGTACAAATACGTTTATCCACTCCTTATCATGACCACCGATAAGGTTTTTATAATAATTCTTGGGAAGATTTTCTAGATTTTCGGCCTCATCTGATAACCCACTAGGTTGTGCAAAATGCTTCCAATTATCAGGACAATCTTCCTCAAAAATTTTATACCACCAATGGTCGTTATCAGGTGGGTTAGTGTCCATTATAACACCGAACCATGATGCGCCGCCTTTAAACGGCGGAGGGTATCTACCCACACGACCTTGTAACATGTCTAAGACGCTTTTAGGTATCTCCTTTGCTTCATTTATCCATCCTCCAGTTAATTCAAGCGATAATAGCTTCTTAACATCGTTCGGTTTATCTAATGCCCTAAATAATACTTCTAAATATAATATAGTATTATCCGGTAATCTCTGTACGATCGTGTGGCACATATTGCCAGTCGACCACACCCCTAAATGCTCCGGGAACCAGTCCATCCATGTCTTTATGGTCGTGTCGACTAATTCCCTATACGTGTTCCTTATTACGCCCCATCTAGACCGTCTAACTCCTTTATACGGCCTCTGATCCTGCGCACGAAGCATAATCTCCATACACATTGCGACTGATTTACCTGATCCAATCGGCCCTTTAACCCCTCTTACAAATGCGTCTTCCATATCTGACGATTCATGGAACTTCATTAAGGTAGGAGATGGTTTATATTTAACCTTCATCTGCTACCTTATCATACTCTCCTTCTATAATACTAGAGTATTCTTCGTCATCATCTTCGCTTTCATGCGTCAAGCCATAAGCGATTAACTCCAACTGATCCATGTTGCCGCCAATCCGTGCCGAGATGTCGATGCTCTTAACGTCAGGTACGGTGTATTTTAACATCGTCTTTACTGCATCCAACTGCACGCCGGCCGAGGCTGTTTCGTCATGAGCTATATCCGCTGCATGAACTATTGGGTGATATCCTGGGTACTTGTCCTGAATTAAGTCCAACAATTGTTCTCCGGTCTTAAAGCTTGACATCGGCGCCTCAAATAATTAATCTATTGATTAATTATACTGCGTATGGTTCATTATGTACATAGCAGGGAAGATCTTTTTACAAAGTTCTTTGCAAAGATCTCACGTTGAGTCTTCCGGATTCCTGGAAATTTTGAAACAAAACACAACACACGTCGGCACGTGGGATGAAAGGTGGGGCGCTCCCGACGTCCACGGCACAGCATTGTCTTCGACAATATTCAAAAGGCCCCCCACATCTTGGGCGTTCGAAGCATACGATTAGCAACGCTTATATGCATATAAAATTGATTTATATGCATATATATGCTTATAAATAAATAACTTAGATATATAAAAATTATTTATATGCATATAAAAATTTTTCTGTGTACAAATGCATTTTTGTGTGAGATAATTAATCCATGATGAAAATTATCATCATATATATTAATTTAATCAACATACATAGGAGTATGACAATGAACAATACACAACGAATCGAAGCACTTGAAGCGCAAGTTGATGAACTTAAAGCGATGGTCGAAGAGCTCAAAGCACAACGCACATCGGCACCAAAAGCGAGGGATTATGGTCCTGATAGTCAACGACCAATGGATGAATACTACGCACTAAGGATATTGGTTGGTAGATATCGTAAGTGGACAACGAAGAAGATCGCTGAGGAATTAGGGTTCAGTAAGGGTCAAGTGTACAGCTTAACAGGCGGTTATACCTTCAAACCGGTTCATCAGCTAGCTAAGCGAATCACTGAACGCAGAGCTCAACGTTCATTAAATAAATAACTTAACACAACGGCACAGGGACGTGCCCTTAACCAACGAGGATAATAACCATGATGAAATATTTGTACAATACTATCTATCAATCACTATGTCGTCAATGTATCGTGATCCCTTCGGTCGATGACTGGCAGATGGTTGTGATTGACGAAATGACTGACAACGGCACAAGGTATCTTGTAACTATCGAGGAACTTAAGGAATGCGAGGATGAATTGAACCGCAACGAGTACCGTAAGTAGGACGACTACTAAGCGGCTAAGGACGGCCGCTCTATAAAGCCTCTCTGAGGAGAGCCACCCCTGCGTGGACGGTTTTCTGCTACGATCTATGCCACGGTTCTAAGATCGTCGTGCCGTTGTGCGATGATCCTTATAGCATAGAACTCATAAAGAGCACATCGGCACCCATAAAGGGGCACATCGGCACCACGCTTAGTTATATAGTTATAATTTTTAAAGTTTAACTTAGTAAATATAAAATACTATGTTCTACAATCATTTTTATACATGGGGGACTGCCTTTCTCCATAACTACTCTTTTTATAACTATATAACTAAGAAGAATAACAATAAAGAAGATTACCCATAAGTTATTGTTTTAAAACTAGTTGTGCCGCCGTGCCGCCACCTCGAGTTCCTCCCAAATATAACTACGCTCGATAACTATTTTTAACTAAACGATAACTACGAAGGCAACCACGTCCACAATAGCACATGATAAAATCTTCGTAGTTATCATAATAGTTATATTTGTAGTTATCCGCTACTTTTACGATAACTACGAACGATTAAAGATCTTCGCGCTCAACTGTTTACAATGGTAACAAAGTAGAATATAATGGCTACATGATTAATTAAATCATAAACCATATTTTACATAGGAGCTAAACACATGTATATAATAGAGATGAAGATTGTTAAAGGTCCTCTTCGAGGCCGTGAGTGGATAATAATCGATGGTCCTTATGATACCATTGAGGAAGCAAATGAGATTCGTGATTATATGTATGACATAGATAGCGAAGCAGTTGAGCTTGATGGAGTGTATGATTATCGTGTAACAGAGTATGAGGGCTAAGACGATGGATTTTAAAGCAGAGACGTTGCAGTTTGAGAATGGGTTGATCATTGATTTAGTGCCGTCGGGCGAGGGGCGATGGCATTTGTATTACTATAATGATAGGGACTATCAATTAGGATTAAAACCATGGAAGGTGAGCGAAGTAGGTGGAGAAACCATTGATGCAATTTTAACCATAGCGAGGTATGAATAAAGATGAAAATGTATCAGATTAAGAAAGACCAAACGGCGAGGCCGTTGGTTTACTCAACCATAATGGAGTTCTTGGATGCGAATTGTTTTACGATGGATAAAGAGGAGCAAGAACTCATAGCCAAGACAATCTCCAATGGTGGGGCATATGTTATGAAGTTTGAGACTTATGGTACGTCTTTAGTTGAGATAATTGTAACGGAGTAAATACTATGGAACATGATTTTGAATCGTTGAGCGAGCGCATCGAGGCACCTTGCGGGCCACTGACCCGATGCTCTTATATATTATTTCAGATAAACGAAGGTCGTAAGGATTGGGATGCTACATCAAGGAATGAGGTACGAATGCATCTTTACAAAGTAATAAAAGATCTTAATGGCTTGAAGGATGAGCTATTTCCTGGAGATTATTAAGATCTTTGAGCAAAGCTGTTTACAATGTAAATACTACGCAGTATAATTATACTTGAAAATTAATTCTGCAATAACGCAGATAACACAACCGGAGATCATAAAATGAATGATATCGTAGAAGAAGTAGAAGTAAAGAAAGCGCCTGCAGGTCCAGCTAAATTGATCCGTGGTCGTATGCCACTACCACTCGTATGGCATATTCGCTTTAAAGAGAGTTATGATTATGAAGATATAGACGAAGATGGTAATGTGGTTATAGCACATCAACCTGATTCGGCTGTTGCAAGAAAGTTCTTCACAACAGCAGGCAAGATTATGGATATTCGTACAAATCGTAACTTCAAATATCTACATGAAGGTACTACCTTCAGTGAATCAGATATTGAAACTGCTAAAGACCAGTTGCGTAAGAATATCGCTGAAGGCAAAATCAGAGGTACCGATACGCCGACTAACGATTACGATGAAGACGATGCATCATCGATGTTTGAACTGCTGGATTCCATGGTAAGTGAAACATCATCTATTGATGAAGATCGTAAAGCGTATAACGAGGCTAATCCTCGTAAGAAGAAAGAGGCATCTGTAAGTGATGAGTTCGATGAAGATTACTCTGAAGAGGTAGTTGGGTAACACTCTACTAAGTGTTACTATCGAAAGGCTGTGTGTTACTCCTATGGCACACAGCCTTTATTTTTAAACCATAAAAGACCTATTATGGACAGTAATTAGGAGATAGAGAAATGAACGAAGAAAACAAACAGATTATCGAGATTAACGGCATTAAGATGGAAGTAGATTTAAGAACAGCAAAACGAATTGACCAATTTAAGGTTGGCGATGCCGTTAAGCTGCTAATAACAGAAACAAACACATCTGAAGTGAAATATGGGGTGATTGTTGATTTTGAAAATTTCCAATCACTTCCGACTATTGTAGTGGCTTATGTTGGAATTTCTTATTGGGACACAGAACTAAAGTTTGCTCACGTTAACGCAAAGAGCAGAGATAAATATGAAATTGTGGCTACTAGCAGTGACACTATGCTATCACTAGATAAGGCGTCAATGGTCGATAAGATGAACAAAAAAATAGAAGCTAAACGCGCCGAACTCGAAGTTGAGGAAACAAAGAAAAAATATTTTCTGCAAAAATTTGGGATGTATTTTTCGGACGAAGCTGAAGCATCAGAAACAGCGTAAAGGTTATACATCGTCGTCTGTTGTGTTGCGCTGAGAGTAAGGCGGCATGATAACGAGCATATGAATCCAGTTGCTACAATACACAGGCGATGATGTTCTTTAAACAGGCGATGATGTTCTTTAAACAGGAGATAGAGAGATGACAAACTATAGCTACAGAAAAAGCCCGTTATTATCGAGGCATTTCAGATGACAAAAGAAAGGCGATGGGATAACAACGAGTGGCTGAATGGTTAAACATGGCTTGGCAAGCCAGCTCAAGCGAAGGCGGTTTGTGGTGTGAAGATGGCGGCGAACAACTATGGCTTGGGACACTAGAGGGTGTTTATAAGGTTACATTTGATGATTATATCATTCAGGGAGTTAAAGGAGAGCTTTACCCTTGCAAGCCTGATATTTTCGCCGCGACTTACGAGAAGGTATAGGCAAAACCGCAAGCGACGACTATAAGCCGCAGGCTACAAAATATCCAGAAAGGTATCAAATATAGCTAAGATGTTAATAATTATCACATTATCAGAAGGATACACATTATGAACGTAAAAACAGGTTCACCAAGACCATGGGTTTTAGCTAGTTACGACGCAGATAGAGACCTACAACTATGGTGCCATGCCACAGACCAAGAGATTGCTGATGCCAAAGAATTCGGCATGCCGGTGTGGCGATATGTACAAGAGTGGAAAAATGTATCAACCAAAATGAGGTCAAAACCATGAAAGATTCAGAAGATATAAATTTTAAGGATTTATCCGACACATTAAAGATTGAGTTGTTGGGTATGTACAACAATATACAAGGTCAGGTATTGAATAACCTTATAAACGTTGTTCAAAGTGCTTTACCATCTACAATGAATCAATTATCAGAATCAATAAATGCTTGGAACGTTGCAGAAAATGAAGCCCGTAAACAAGTATCCGAAATGGCCAAACCAAAAATAAAGGTAAATTAACGTGGCAGACATCATATCACAAATACAGGGATTACTGGTATTCGTAACTTTTATAAATATCTGGTGCTGTATCGGTTACGGCCTTTTAACAGCGTGTGGATTTGATTTTGATGAAATAAATAATCCAGTATCTAAGGTATTTATATGCATCGTGCCGATACTCGTGATATTTGATTTTGCTGTATCATCAATTAATAAATTTATGGAGAAGTTATAATGAGAATACCTTGTACTGATTCGCAAGCTAGAGAGACTATCCAAAAAATAACAGGCCTATACGTGACAGACCTAAAAGATATGCTTACTGTAGCCAAGTATATTCCACTGCACGAAGGCATAAAACACAATCCAGGATTTTACGAATGGTATCACACAACAAGAAGAAAAGTATTAACCGAAAATGTCGTAATTAATAATGCGACTATTGCAGTGGTTGATACCTAACTAAGAACTTAAAATTTGTGTATGTATTTTTGGGTTTTTATATTATATAATTATAAATTCGACTATTAGTCGTTACTTTGTCGAGAGCTGATCTCTCTCAACAGGTTCCTTCGGTCAGGTATATAGGCTCATGTACTTGACCGGAGGTGCCAATCTTAAGGAGCCAATAACACAATGAGTACAATAGTACCGTCAGCATTACAAGCAGGTCTTAAATTTCTACGATATCTTAAAGAACCATATGGAATAATACCGATAACCATCAAGAATGGCGTTAAGCGCCCGATGGTTAAAATCAAAAATCAACCCGAAAACATATTTAGATTAGGCGATAAAGAATATCTTAATTCATGGGATAACGCTGATTATTATGGATTAGTTACATCACCTAAATATAACCCAAATATCAAAAAACAATTGTTCGTGATTGATGTCGATGTGCCGTCGGAAGGAGGTCATAAGACTGATGGACGTGAACATTTACACTTATTAAATATACCTGAGACATTTACAGTTACCACGCCTTCAGGCGGTATACATTATTATTTATGGGCACCTATAGGTCATGAATTTAAACATGCACCATATCCAGGTATCGATATCGTATACAAATCTCCATTTTATTTTGTAGGTGTGGGCAGTGAAGGGTATAACCTTACAGTTAAGAAAGATATAGCTATTGCACCTGACGACCTATTAGAAACGCTTAAATATATCGGCGAAAGAACCGTAGATAAGAAAGACAAGAGATCTACCATACTTGAGGATATACTATCTAATGGTATACCATCGGGTAAACGACATGATACAATATTACGCTTGATGGCATCTTTAGTTAAACGACGTATACCTAAGGCTGAAGCTTTAGCTATAGCAGAGCTAGCTATAAGCAAATGTGACCAATCTGATGGGCTGCCGACGTTGCAAGAAGCCTCAGCACAGTATGATGATGCAGAGGCTAAATTTGTTGTAGGTGAAACATTAGACGATTTATTGGAAGATCTAGTATTCTTGACAGAGAATAACTCAGTTAAAAGTATCACCAATCCAGTAGCACCATCATTTAATGCCAATAGTATCGGCAACGTATTCCCTCAACTAACACCGAATATAAACAAACCTTTAACTCAATATGGTAACTTTCCATTATCTAAATTGGGCCAAGTATGGTTAGACTCACCATCAAAGATGACGGCACATAAGCTTGGTTATAGACCATGCGATGATTATATATTCGAGCGTAATTTTGTCAGATACTTTAATAGTTACCGTGCGCCGAAGGTGGCTTATAGCGGACCTATGGATGATATAGTAATTGCCAAATTTCAACAGGTATTCAAACGCACGTTTGGTCCTATATACGAGGATTGGTTAAAGGTTATAAAATACAAATACCTCAATCCACATGTAAAATTCTCATGGTGTATATATGTCACATCTTTAGAAGAAGGCACAGGTAAAGGTCTATCATGGAGATTCACGGAAAAGATATTTGGCTCACAAAATTGTATGGCCATTAATACTAGCGAGTTTAATCAGAGATTTAATATTCGATATTCAGAATGTACATTCGCTTTAGTAGACGAAGCTCATGGTGTAATCACGAGAGCAGCTCGTAATTCTATGATGAACGCATTAAAACGTATCATTACTGAAGATACAATGACTGTTGAAGGAAAGAATAAAGAAAAGGATTTAGGTATAGAATCTTATTTCTTTATGTATATATTTTCCAATGACCGTACAGCTTTAGAAATAAACCGAGGTAGTAGACGATTCTTAGTATACCATGATGTTAATCCTAAAACTGAAAAACAAATAAAACTAATGAGTGAAGTTGGTGACCTTATTAGGTTTGACCAAGATAGTACTCACATGTTTATGCAATGGATATTAGATAATGTAGATTGCACCATTAATGAATCATTTAACCCTAAAGGTGAGGCACGTAAGACAGATGATTTATTATCTGCAGAAAGCGACGTATACATGTCTCCAAATGCATTAAAGGTCAAAGACGATATAGATAATGAACATGATATATTCGAAGCCAATATAATAACTCAATCACAATTTGAGTACTATAGCCGTATGCATTTCGGAATGGCTAACTACAATAAAGTAATTAGAGAATGTTTTGAAACTGGACTCATTAAGAAAATCCCCTCACCTACAATTAAAAATCCTCATCAAATAAAACGATACAATATCGAAAATATCGACTATAAACTGGCCAACGATGGTTTGCCAATACAAAATGCTTATTTGGTGGGTAAGAAATCACAGACAGCTGTGTTAATAGTAAGAGACCATGATAAGTGGCTTAAAAGAGCTCAAGACGATGATTTTAAAACGGTGTTAGATGATGAAATCAGCAAAAACGGACCTCTCAAATCAGGTAGTAAGCCTATTGCTGTCGATTAATAATGAATCGGAATCTACAGGGTTATATAAGGTAAGAAGAGATACAATTCCTAAAGTATACCTTAGGAATTGTAGTATTCCACATATTGTTAGAAATCATTACGTTTATGCACAAGACCTTACAGAGGACCTTACTTTAAGTTTTTGGAACACAACTGTTTACAAAATATTATTACGTTGTATAATAGTACAATTAAATGAAGAACAAGAAGATACATTAAAACAAATAGCAAACTATTTGAGTTTGAATGTAGACTTAAAACGAATGTACGTATTGCCAAAGGAACCTAAATATGCAAGTAGAAGATATTTCAGCTCTTGACGTAGAGACCGCTCCAACAGTAAAAACAGATAATCCATATGCATTAGAACCTTGGAGATGTTCTCAAGGTAAAGCCGAGATCACGTGTCTCACTGTAGTAAACAAATCTATAAAGACAATAACAAAAGACCAAAAAGCCACAGATATAGTACCTACCCTTATAGAGTTATCTAATGAATATGTAGTATGCCATAATGCGTTGTTTGATGTTGCATGGTTATTTGCTGAAGTATGTAAACTTAAGCCAGAACAAGATGCGTATGACATAATCAGAAGCATAAAGTGGTTAGATACTATGTTATTATCTAGATGGTTATCAAATAGCCAACATGCAGAGATGATTAAATTAAGTCATAGTTTGATTGAATGCTGTAACAGACATTTACGTGGGGATCCACGTTTAGAAAGATTTAATGATATTAAAAATATGAATATAAAACCAGGTGATAATATAGAATATTGGTTAGAACGTAACGTGTTTGATACACAGATGACTCTCGATTTATTTAAAGCAATGTGGGCCAAGTTGCCTGAGGAACAACGTCAAGGGTATCTTATAGAACAACAATGTATCGCACCTATTGCTAGAGGTTGGGTACATGGTATACCATTTGATTTAGAATTTGCTAAAGATTTACACAAAAAGTTAGAGTCCAAGAAAGTAGAGTTATGTAAATCATTAGGCGTGCCGACAACTGTACTTACCTCTCCTAAACAAAAACAAAATCTCATTTATAATCGGTGGGGTATTAGACCTACAAAACGTACTCCATCAGGTGCACCATCGACTGCACATGAGGTACTTATGAGATTACATCAGGATTTAAACGATCCAAGATTTGATAAACTTATGGCAGCCATCAAGATAGCTACTATCCAAAATAAATACACATCCGGATTCGTGCGTAGTGCCGAATATGTAGGTGAGAATAAGTTATATGGTGCACCTCGTATCTTCGGCACATATACTGGCAGAATGACTTACTCAAATAAAACTACGAAAAAGCAAATACATCAGTGTTCTATAGCATTGCATCAAGTACCTAGAAAAGCTAAATCCATAAAACACTGTATGAAAATACCAGAAGGATACTCATTATTAGCGATTGATGCTAACTCTCAAGAATTAAGGTGGGTAGCAGAAAAGTCTGGTGATGAAAAGTTATTACAAGGGTATCAAAAAGGTCTAGATTTACATTCAGACATGACTTCATCCATTTATGGGAGACCGTATGAAGAAGTGGTTAAAGGAAATAAAGACGACATTAAAGAGATCGTTGAAGAAAGGCAATCCGGCAAACTCCTTAATTTATCGTGTCAGTATAGAATTGGCCCTCCAGCTCTTGCGGAAAAATTCTTCACCAACTACGAGAAGAATATTGATATCGGCACAGCGAGAAGATACCTTTCTCTCTATAAGAGACAGTATCCAGGAGTGGTTAGATACTGGGATACTGCCATTGAAAATGCACGTAGTAAAGGATACGCCGAGACTGTGGGAGGCCGTCGTTTTAAGATCTCCAAATTCGATTGGTCCGGTGAATCCTCAGCAATCAATTTTCCTATACAAGGAAGTGGTGCTGACCATACGTATGCGACAATCAATCTGATGAACGATATGTTCCCATGGGCTATATTAGTATTACAACTACATGATGGTTTATATTACTTTTGTCCTAAAGAAAAGACCGAATATACTTTAAAAAGTATGTGTCAAATTACTAATACCGACGTATATGAGCACATTTTTAATAAACCTTTACCTATCAAGTTTCCATTTGATGGTGGATACTCTGATGATAGTTTCGGTAAGATAACACAAATATAAGGAGAAAACATGAAGATACCTATAGCCTTATCTTGGTCTAGACTAAGCTCTTATCTTGAATGCCCTATGAAATTTAAGGCTCAATATATAGATAAATCTTATCCTGATGACAGTGACAATCCACACTTTGCTAGAGGATCTCGTATTCATAAGCAACTTGAGCACTATATCAATTATCTCAATACCAAAAGTGGACAAATTCAAAATCCTCCAGCAATGAGTGCCGAAAGTCAGAATGTCGTACCAATAATAGATAAGATCCATAATCAATGTGATACTATGACTCCTGAAAGACAGATTGCCACTAATATGTCGTGGGACAAATGTGATTGGTTTGATAAGCCTGATGTAGTAAAGTATCGGTGTATTGTTGACTCTCTTGCGGTATACCCTGATTTCGTAACCTCTTTAGATTTTAAAACTGGAAAGGTCAGACCATATGATAGTGACCATGGTCAATTGCATTTGTCTGCCGCAATGATATTAAATGTCATGCCTAATATGGAGAAAATTATAAATTCATATCTTTTTGTAGACCATAAGCAATCGATAACTATAACACTTCATAGAAAAGATTTACAAAAAGAAATGGATTATTTCGATGAACAATATGAGAAAGTTAATTCTGATGAAGAATTTAAACCGACCAAACATAAGTATTGTGGATTTTGTTTGATAAAAGATAAGTGTCCATTGTTTAAGAAGGGTGTATAATGAATATCTCCGGTTTAAAGAAACCAAAACGTATAATTTTAGATTATGGTGATTTTCAGGTTGACATGATTCCACCTAAAGATTTTGAGCACCTGTTTTTTATAACCACAGACGAGATAGCTGCACTACTAATAGAACACGAATTGATAAATGCTCCAGAACCATTGATACTAATAAAGGATTAACTATGAGTAATAGTGAAAACGTTATTCAATCATGGGCTAGATCACGTTTAAAAGATATATACGGCCAACATTGTGTATATATAAAATATCCGGCTAGTCAATATTCTAGTCGCGGTGTATCTGACTTGATATTCTGCATTCATGGTCTGTATATAGCTATCGAAGTTAAGACTGAAAAAGGTAGACCTACAGCTTTACAAAAAAAGTTCGGTGCCGACGTTCAACAAGCCGGTGGATTCTTTTCATTTATGTTTGGTAAGGACGAAAATGTCATTAGTCAAATTAAAGCCTACATCTCAAATCACAGTTCCGCCGTTCGATAAAATAGGTTACGGATTTTATAATTTTAAACCTTTCGAACATCAGTTAACTACGATCTTATTTCTCCTTAGAAATAAGAGAGCCTATGTATTTAACGGATTAGGTAGTGGTAAGACAGCATCCGCCATATGGGCATATGATATATTAAGATATACTAATAAAGTAAAGCGTATGCTTGTTATAGCACCTCTATCTATCCTTGAAACCGTATGGCTTGAAGAGGTTCGCAATATTGCACCGCACTTACGGCCAACAATAATGCATGGTCCTAAAGAAAGCAGATTACAAGCTTTAAAATCAAATGCGAATATAGTTATTACTAACCATGATTGTGTACGCACATATTGGGAAGAGATAATACAAACTAATTTCGATATTATAGTTATCGATGAGTTAACTGCATTCAAGCACAATAGTTCAAGGTCAAGAGCAATGAGGCGTATATCTAAAGCAGTTAAGTCTGTTTGGGGTATGACAGGTACACCTATCACTACAGGCGCGATGGATGCTTATGGATTAGGTCTAGCTGTTAACCCATCAAAATTACCTACACCTTATATGACTAAATTTAGAAACATGGTAATGTATCAAATCGATATGTATAATTACGAACATAAAGAAGGGTGGGAAACTGTGGTTCATAATGCCCTTCAACCAGCGATAAGATTCAAGACAGAAGAATGTATTGATTTGCCCCCTATAACATTCGAAACCAGAATAGTTAATATGCCTAAGGAAACGGAAGAAGCATATAATAATATGGTAAAAGAGCAGTTACACGAATTAAAAACAGGCACTATAACGGCGGTTAATGCAGGTGTTAAGTTTAGTAAGCTACTACAAATAGCTGGTGGTACAGCTATAGATGAAGAAGGTAATATCCATAGTTTACCATGTAATTCTAAACTTAATGAGTTAATTTCTGTTATTCAAGAATCAGGTAATAAGTTAATTGTGTTTTGCCAGTTTGTAGCACAGATAACTCTAATAGAAAGATACTTAAAAGATAAGAAGTACAATGTATCGTCCATATCTGGCAAAGTGCCGGTGAGCCAAAGAGCTAAGATATTTAAAGATTTTCAACATGCTGATACAGAGGTACTAATAGCTCAAGTATCCACAGCAAGCCACGGTGTTACATTAACTTCAGCTAGCTATATACTTTATTGGACACCTGTGATGGGTGTTGAGAAGTATGTCCAAAGTATAGGGCGGGTACGTCGTGCCGGACAATCTGAAAATCAACATATAATTAAACTCATATCTTGTAAAATAGAGAAAGAATTATATCGTAAGTTGGACTCCGGCACGTTGACTAATGAAGATATATTGGATATGTATACTAATTTGTAGTTTACTAGAGCTATCCTAGGATGTTAAAATTGGACCTATATTAGCCTACGGGCTACTAGCCCAGAGATGTCCTGGATAAGTCTGGTTAGCTCTAATATAGCAGTGTGTTAAGTACTTATTATATTATATTTTACAGGAGATAACGTGTTACTAAGTACTTTATGTAAAGATATTTACAAAGAATAAACAATGAATATATAATATATGTTTTATCAAGGAGTAATTTATGTCTAAAATTGTTGATTTAGTTAATGAGTATATTAGTATACGCGATACTCTAAATGAAAAACGAAGTGATTTCAAGTCATTTGAAGATGGTTGTAAAGCGGAATTAGCGGATCTTGAAGCCCAAATATTAGAGATATCTAATGAGACAGGTGTAGACTCATTCAAGACCGCGGCCGGTACAGCTTTCCGTACTGAAAAAGATTATGCTCGAATAGCACCAGGTGCCAGAGAAATAGTTGATGAGTGGGTACTAAAGACTGGCAACACGCAGATATTTACCAGCCATATATCTAAATTGGCTGTTAAAGAACTCATGGATAGCGGTATATCAGCCGCTGAAATGGGAATAGATTACGTACGAGAAGATGTTATTCAAGTACGTAAACCAACCAAGTCCTCTAAAGGAGAGTAAAAAATGTCCAAAGATATACAAATCCCAGATTATTTAAAAGATATGATGGAAAACACATCGGCACCTAAAACTGATGATATGATGAGTGGTGGTATGTCAGTACCTAGAATATCACTTAAAGGTGGCAAGTTCCGCTTCAAGTCTGAAGGTGAAGAAGTTGAAGTTGTGAAAGATAATCTTGACTGTGTTATAGTAGGTATGATGCCTACACATGGTACAGCCAAAACATATTATGAAGGAGTGTATGACTCAAATAGTTCAGATCCACCAAACTGTAGCTCATCTGATGGTATATCTCCAGATTCTTGGGTTAGTAATCCTGTAAGTCAAACATGTGCTACATGCCCTAATAACAAATTTGGTTCAGCCATTAGTATAGGCGGTAAGAAATCGAAGGCGTGCCGAGATAGTAAGCGCTTATATATTGTCAAAGCTAAAGATATGAAGGAGTCTGAACGGCCTCCATACTGGTTACTTAATGTTACCGTATCAAGTCTTAAGCCATTAAATAATTATAGTACGGATCTTAAGAAGGCCGGGATCACAACTCCTTCGGTAGTAATATCTCGTTTAGGTTTTGATGATGATGCTGATTATCCTAAATTAACGTTCGAATTATTGGGCATACTAAATAAAGACATGGTTAAAACCTCACTAAAAATTGCTGAAGAAAAAGAATGGGATAACTTCTCATCTACTACACCAGCATTACCTAGTGGAGGCAATAAGCAAGCATTACCATCGGTAGAAGTAATTGAACCTGAGGCTGAGAAACCTTCTAAAGTATCATCAGAAGAGGTAGACAATATTCTGGAAAGTTGGGATTAATCCATGAGTACAGATTTATTACTGTCATTGGGACATAATTCATCGGCCGTCGCTATTGTGGACGGCCGTATTATTAATGGTTATGAAGAGGAGAGATTAACACGAATTAAATCTGATAGTGCATTTCCAATTAATGCTATACGTCAAATAGGTATCGAAGAATATGATAGTATTTACATATCTCATTGGGATCCTTTTGGTAATCTTGATAATATGAAGTTAAAGCACTTTAATCGTAAACTATTGCCTACACATAAAAATATAGTAACCGTGGATAAAAATTTCACGCACCATGATTGTCATATGATGAGTGCTAAAGCTTTTGTCGGAGATGAAATGCCTCCATCATGGACTATAGTTGCTGATGGATTCGGTAATTTTGGTGAGACTATATCCATTTATAATCCACAAGATGAGTTAGTTAATCGAGTATACGGATATGATGCATCTCTTGGTTTAATGTATCAGTATGCAGTAGCCAATCTTGGTATGAAAATGAATGAAGATGAGTATAAGTTATTAGGTTATGAAAACTCATGCTCTAATGTAGATAAGCAATATCTTGGACCTATAGTTTTAGATATATTGCAAAAATTCACGAATCACATAAATAATAAACGGTTATTTAATGATACTGATCCACTATACAAGATTGAAGCCCTGGTTGAAACACAACTAATGTGGGATAAAATTTTGGCACCATGTGAAAGGATGAAACACTTGGTAGCTCATGTGGTACAGACAGCCCTTGAACGTATATTGGTTGCCATAATCAGAAAATATAATATAGATAACGTTATATTGGTGGGTGGTGTGTTTATGAATGTTAAAGCAAACTACAAAGTATTAGAGGCTATTCCTGGAATGTTATCTGTTATGCCTTTATGTGGTGACCAAGGTGCTCCATTAGGATTATATAAGAGAGATAATCCAGATTGGCAAATGCCTAAAAATTTATGTTGGGGTTTTAGAGATATAAAACCAACCTTTAATAGAGATCGTACTGAGTGGTTTAATAACAAATCAGATATGGCTAATAGGTTATTGGAATTATTGAAAGAAGCTAAAATAGTAAACATAGTCTGGGGCAATATGGAATTCGGCGCTAGGGCATTGTGTCGTACATCTACCATAGCTTTACCTGTGACTGCAAATGTCGACTATATCAATAAATGTAACGGACGTGATACTGTAATGCCGATGGCTCCAGTAGTATCAGAAGAAGTAGCATATACGTTGTTTGATGACATGGATCGTGTTGTTAAAAGCAATCACTATATGGTTTTAGCTCAGGAATATTTCCAAATTAAACATGATTATAGAGGTGCGGCACACGGATTACCTACACGAGATGGTTACACTGGTAGGCCTCAGGTAGTACCAGACGATGACAAAGAAACGTTATCTATCATGGGACCTGCCCTTAAAGAGTTTGGTATACTTATTAATACCAGTTTTAATATACATGGTGTACCTATTATCTTTAGCAATAAAGATTTAATAGAGTGTATAGATTATCAACAAAAACACGATAATTGGAAAATAATTCATAATCTCATATTAACTAATTATCATGAAGAAATTAAATAAGGAGAAACACATGTCTAAACAATACCTTCAGGTGGTTGAATTTAATCGTGAAATATTGGGTATAGGTAAAAGACCAATATCTACATTATCACAAGCGGAGGCTGACATATCTTATGCAAGCCTTATTGAGGAATGTAATGAGTTTTTAGAGGCGTATAAAAATGATGATTTTATAGGTACAGTTGATGCCGTCATTGACCTCATGTATTTTGCTCATGGTGTTTTATATAAAATGGGGATAGACCATGGTATATATGAAAAACTATTTTCTTCTGTCCATGATGCTAACATGAGTAAGCGATTGGGTGTCAATACAAAACGAGGAAATGGTGAAGCTGCAGATGCAGTTAAACCAGATGGATGGGTATCCCCGGAAACTCGTATCGCAAATATCTTAAGCGCCATAGAAACTCAGAATATGGACTATGACTCATGAAAAGCATAATAATAGAAGGATTTGACGGATGCGGTAAATCTACTTTAGCAAAACAATTAGGTAGATTTTATAATTTAGGTATCCATGTTATAGGTGGTAAGCCTAAGTCTAATGATATTGCAAAAGAAATGTCGTGGTATCAATGTTTGATTGCCAAACATTCGTTAGCTATATTTGATAGAGTTACATGTATATCTAGATTGTGTTATGAACTTGATATGAATGAATTACATCGTGCTATGCTTTTAAGAGATCTTTCATACTTAGAAAGTTCCTGTATATTTATATGGACTACAGTTCCTAATGAAGTTCATGAAATTAAAGAATATGATACAGATGAGCATATCAAACATATAACTGAAAATAGAGACATTATCAAAGCTAATTATCATTCTGTGATGACGTCTATAGACCATATCCACTATGATTATACAGATATGCCTATGGATGACTTGTTAAACGAGATAAATATGCGGGTACAGGAGTAGATTATGGAATTTAATTCAGTGATTCAAGCTTTTAGTGATGTAGCATCATGGGGCGAAATATCTAAACCAAGGGATTTGTTGATTAAAGAAATCCCTTTTTATTCCATTACTGTAAACCAACCATTTCATAGTTTTACTTTTAGACCAAGGGATAATCTTGCCTATATCAAGAAAGAATTTATGTGGTATCTAAAAGGAGACCCATACGATAACTCTATCTGTGATGAGGCAAGTATATGGAAAACCATAGTACAACCTGATGGTAGAATATTTTCTAACTATGGGTATTATTGGTTTATCAGAAAGGACGCCGATGGTCTTACAGATTTTGATAGAGTGGTAAAAACCCTGATAGAAGACCCAGACAGCCGTCGTGCTTATATACCGATGTTGGGTCATGAACATATGTTTGCAGATAATAAGGATGTAGTATGTACTAAAGGGATTACTTTTCGTATAGTACAAGGTGAGTTAATCATGCACGCTGATATGCGGTCAAGCGATTTAGCCATAGGTTCTAGTATCGATTGGCCATGTTTTTGGTGGTTACATGAGATGATGTCGCATGAATTAGGCGTGCCGAAAGGCCAATTCATTTTTAGTACTGATAGTTTACACGTATATGAAAACTATTGGCCATATATGAATGAGGTTGCCGCATGCGAAGGTGATGGTTTTTTAGAAGTAGAATATCCACCTATCACAGATGTACACGATTTGTTAAGTCTTACCTTTAAATCAGATTTTGGTAAGTGGCTAAAATCCTGAGCTAACCGGAGCTATCCTAGGATGTTAAAATTGAACTTATATTAGCCTACGGGCTACTAGCCCAGGGAATGTTCAGATAGTTCTAGATAGCTCCGGGATACATTAGATTTATAACTTTTAAATAATATAAATAGTACGGAGATTATACATGAGTAGAATATCCAAAGATGAATTATACATGCGTATCGTTAGCGATATAGCCATGAGGACTACTTGTTTACGTCGTGCCGTCGGCGCCTTGGCACTAGATAAGAACGGATTAGTTATAGGTACAGGATATAACGGTGTACCATGTGGTGAAAAGCATTGTAATGAAGAACATACGTTTCAATCTGGTCCAAATCAACCAATACAGGTACGTTACCCGTATGCTTGTTCTGGTGCGTCGGCACTTAGTGGTACTAGATTAGATCAATGTGCCGCAGTGCATGCGGAAATGAATCTTCTTATGCAAGTATCAGATGTAAATAAGATTCATACAATCTATTGTACTGCAGAACCATGTACTCATTGTAGTAAGATGATAGCCAACACTCGATGTAAGCGTGTTGTTTATGAAGATCCATACCCTGGTGCCAAGCACTTCGGCACCGTTGTATACGAACAATATAGAGGATAAATCATGCGGAAAAATGAACTTACACTATACGGCCATGGAGTTCACAGTATAAATATTTGGAAAATCTATAGTGAAGGTAATACTATCCATATTTATGCTAACGGATGCCATTTTACGGAAGACGTACCTTGTGGGAAGGCCGGTAGATCCGTAGAGGAGCAAATAAAACTCCGCGTCGAAGCGCGAGCGAGGAAGAAACGAGATGCTGGGTTTAAGGAATCTCGTGAAGAGTTAGGTGAGTTTGTTACGAATCAGTTAGGATTGCCAGCACCGATGTTAGCTCATCCACTTAAACGTGTTAAAGGTTTATTATTTGATAAGTGGTATGCTCAACCAAAGCTTGACGGTCATAGATGTATGATAAGTAGACAAGGCGCATATTCAAGACAAGGTAAAATAATAGATACCATACCAGAAATTATTGACGATTTACATGTACCTGAAGGGGTAATATTTGATGGTGAACTGTATTACCACGGTGCACCATTACAGACTATTGCTTCTTGGGCAAAACGTAGACAAATTAAAACACTTCGCTTAGAATACCATATATACGACGTTGTTAATGAGAATATGTCTTTTGAAGATCGATTTAAGTTTATACAAGACAATGTTACAGTGACAGATAAAATCAAAATAGTTAATACACACAAACTTAGAACTGGAACAGATCCTCATAAGTTGTGCAGAATGTATAGAGAACAAGGATATGAAGGGGCTATTATAAGATTAGGTTCTAGTAAATACAGTATTGGTAAACGTAGTCCTCACTTAATTAAAATCAAGCTTAGAGAAGATGATGAGTTTAAATGTATAGACATAGAACCTTCTAAGGAAGGTTGGGGTATTTTGATTCTGGAGGCCAGAAATGGTAATGCTTTTAAAACTTCGGCACCAGGTAATCATATGGAAAAGAGGCATGTGCTGGATAATAAAGAGGACTATATCGGAAAGTTGGTCACATGTGAATATGCTGAACTAACTAATGACGGTATACCTTTTCACTGTGTTGCTATTAGATGGCGAGATGATATATAAAAAATGGGGCTCGTAAGAGCCCCTAAACCTGCGCCATAATTCTTTACTTATTCTCATTTTCCTTATCTGGGCTAGAGAGTAGTCTCTCAAAATAATCATAGGTATCTTTACCCGCATCCATCGCTTTTCTATGGATGTCTAAACCTTGACCGGATGCACGACCTAAAAATATAGAATTCCATAAACTATTATCGTCCAACTCCATACCTAATCCATTAATAACTGGAGAATACTTACTTTGATAAGCCTTCATATATAAATTAGCCAAAGGTTTACCTACCATTGTATGTGATAATGCAGGTAATAAGAAGCGTCTTCCAGGTGATACTGTGGCTGGATTACCTACGCTAGCCGTACGATTAGCATTACCAGGTAAAGTGGTCTGCATTTGCCATACCTTTGCTAGATTATGGAGATCTTTAACTCTACCACCTTTACCTTGCAATAACCTTTCAGAATCATTTGACATGAAGAAGTTGTGTAGTCTTTGGGGATTGACCTTCATATTTGCATCAAGACCATGGTCCATCATTAACTTGGTCATGGCATATCTTTCATTAAGATCTTTCCAAGCGTTTAGAGTAGGTTCACCACCCATATCCTTAATACCACGCTCAATACCTGTATCAAGTATCTTTTTAAACTCTATCAACTTATTCATAGCCGTAAGATGATTATTTTCTTTCATACTATTTATTTTCTTCTGCAAATCAGAACTCAAAGCTTGATAGTCTTTACCAGGGAATGTAGCTTTAACAAATCTACCTCTAGCATTACGTGTAACTTTAGATGCCTTTTTCAGTTTTTCAAAGAACGGCACTACTTCCTTAAATGCTTTCTCATCTTCTTTCGATATAGAATTCTTTAATGCACCAATCTCTTTTTCAAGTTGAGATATATCATTTCTATCAATTCTGCCTCTGGTCTTAATCTCAAGATCTTGATACTCCTTACGAAGGCTATCCATATGTTCGCGTAACATATCCGGCGTAACGTCTAAAGGATTTCCTTTTGTATCTACTAACCCCATAGCCCTGTACCCAACCTTGTTTGCTACAACAGCATTTCGTCTGTCATACATTTTTACAAGATCTGACCACGATGATTCACTTCTTAGTCCCTCTTCAAACATGTGTGCTGAATTGATTCCTTTCTCTGTACCAGGTAAAAATTTCATACCTTGGTCCTTAGCCCAATCACGAACATCTCTCTCAGCCGCATCCCAAAAATCCGGTGATTTAGAGACTGACGGTTTAAGTTTAGCTCCTACAGCAGAGCCAGCCAACGAACTAATTAATCCACCTAAAGGAGTTTCATCGTAGTGCAGTAGTCCTTCTATACCACCTAGAGCTGCATCGCCTAACAATCTACCACCTAAATTTTCAAAGTAAGGATTACTAATTGGTGGCTGAGCTTTAGCCTGTGCTGCAGCTCTAACTCTTGGGGCTACTGATTCACGATTAATTCTCTCAGCAGCTTTACCTATTATTCCAGGTTTTTGTGCCAAAGATTCGATACCTTTTACTGTGAGACCTCCAGCTTCGCCAGCTATCATCTGTTTGGTTGTGTTTATGCCTTTTAATGTATTAGCACCGAGTTGAGCGGTCTTTGGCCCTAAAGTCACGCCAGTCCCGATATATGGTACGATGTTCATAAGTGTTGCGGCACCTTCATTTTGACCCATCTGTTTATACAATTCATCTTTCATTCTTTGATCGTTAGCTCTATCAACCATTGCTTTGTCGTACTCATCACGTGTTGCTTGTGTAGGACTAGTATACTTGTCTACTATATTAAACATATCCATAGTTCCTGCGCCCAATTTATCTAGTTGTCTACCCAGTACTATAGGAGCCTTTTCTATAAAAGGCATATTTCTAGCTTCATTATATCTATCGACTGCAGACTTATCCTCAGGTATACCCATCAACTCAGCCTTATGTCTTTTAAACGATGAATTGATATTGATACGTGCTTTTGGATTGTTGTAGTTTTGAGGTAATGGGTCCTTAAACTCCGGTTCACTAGATAACTGCGAAGCATCATATTGCTGAGCTTCTTCTAGTGTCTTATACTCCGTAGGAGTCCAAGATTTATTACCAGTTTCTGGGTCAACGTGTAGCATAAGAATAACTGGTTCAGTGCCTTTAAATGCTTTTCTGTAATTACTCATTGAGTGGGCTCCTCACTATAGCCATTGGGTAATGGAGGTTCATCATCTTTCTTTAATTTTGTACTATAAGCAGCTCGAGCTTTTTCCCATCCTTCTAATACCAGATCCTGTAATAACTCTGGTGGTACAGCTTCACCCCTTGTTTTCAACTCTTTAATTTTCTGACGTTTAATTGGATCGATAAATGCTTTAGCATTCTTCAAGAAGTAATCTATTGCACCCATTTGCTGATTAATAACTTCATCACTAGCAGTAGGAATAGGTTGAATACGTAAACGAATATTATCCATTTCATTGTTTCCGAGAGTCGCACCTGTTTCAAATCGCAACATATTCTGAACCACAGTTTCTAAGGCTTGAGCAAATTTCTGACCTTCAGGTGTAGTTATCAGGTTCGATAATAGTCCGCCTGTAGGATCGTATCTAGTAACATAAGCGTCAGTAATAACTCTCCTGTTAATAGGTCCTGTATAATTGCCACCTTCATCAGGTGCTCCATACAATAGACTTTTAACTTGCGAGAATGATTTGTCTGCATTAGATATATAAGAAGCTCTAGCAGCCGCATCACCAGATAAATTATTTCGTAGCACAACCTTTTTACCTGCCCTCATTGCAGATTCGTACGAATCACCTGGATTAACCGGTGTACCGTCAGAGTACATAAGATTTCCAGCTTCACTCACAGTAAATGGTTTAGAGAATGATGATTCGTAATTCTGTTTTAATGCGTACTTATTAATGAAGTCAATATATTCTTTTGTACCTGGTACAAGATTTTGTTCTATAGCCATACGATGGGCTGTGCTTCTCTGATTATCGATCTTATATTGCTCTCGATCCATCATAGCTTGGCTCTTAATATCTTCAGCCTGTATCTTAGCCAGATTTTCTAAACCCTGTTTTTGAAGTATTGGATTACCTGACTCGATCATTTTTTGATTCATAAGAGCGATTCTATCTTTCAAATCCATCTTTTCACGAAGTCCAGGTATAGATGCTTCTCCAGGGAACAACTCATTTTCACCCATTTGATACGGATTTGTTGATTGTGAAACACTAGATATTATATCTCCGTATTTATCTGCAGCATCGGCACGGTGTTTACTTAGTATAATCTGCTTATACCTCTCCAACTCTGTAGGGTCCGGCGTCTGTTTAACCATAGACATAAGGTCACCCAAACTTTGAGCTTGTGCTTGAGGCATTTGTTGACCCATGTTCATACTCATTTGAGGTAACGATGGGGCCGGATTAAATGCCTGTGGTTTAATAAAGTTTAATAAAGTACCTAAGTCCATATAGTTCTCCAAAATTTATCTTAGATTTTTAGTTGACCCGCCAAGGATTTAGAATCTGAAAACCCAGAAGAGCTTCCTGATTGTTCACCTTTAGAAGACTGTTTACTAGACCCTGATCCTGAATTTAGTACTGTCGGCGCACCAAATAGACTACCATACATTTGTGCTTGTTGCCAAGGAATATTAGCTACGGACTGCCCGTACCCACCAAGTTGTAGACCTTGATTATACCCTTGATTCATGGTACCTTGCTGATTACCAATCATATTACTTAACAACTGCTGCCTTTGAAATGTGTTGGCATCTGCTTGACTAGCTATACCAAGCTTTCTATCTAAATCTTTCTCAAACGTACTGTATCCAGTCTCAGCTAGATTGCGCTGAAGATTGCGGTTAATATCATACATACCTTCTGCCACAGATCGTTGATATGGTGATTGGCCAGAATGACCAGCAGCTGAAGCACGAGCATCTAGGTTTCTCAACATAAGTTGCTGGGCTCTATTTGCATCAGCTATATACTGGTCTCTCATAGCATCTGCATAATTATTTCCGGAGCCACCCATAATCATACTATTAATTTGTTGCATAGCCGACGGGTTATTAGCCGATTGGTTAATAGAATCAGTAAATTGATTTTGTAAATCAAGATTCTGATAAGCTCCACCGGCCATATTATTAGACATAGCACTTGATAGCGGGCTAAATACGCTGTGAGCTGCACTAGTTCCGCCTTTAGTATTTCCTTTAGCGGAATTACCTATAGTGTTACCAAACAGACCATTGATATTACCATACATATTTTGTAATGCTTGACCTTGTGGTGCCCAAACGTTTTGATCAAATTGCTGTTGTGAAGCAGCATCTGACTGTGTACGTGCCTGTTGCTGAGCCTGTTGTTGGGCTTGTGATTCTGATTTTCCTAATGCACCTGACATATTAATTTTCCTCTACTTTAACTTTACAACCAATGACTTCATGGATAGGATACCATTCATGTTCCTTTAAGGCTCTTAACCAGCCTTTCCTACAAGCCATTCCTCTAATTTCGTTACAATTTTGATCAACTGCTAATTGCTGGGCAAGCTTCATAAAATCATCTAACCATTCATCCATTCTTTCTCCACCAGTTATAGGTATCCAAAGTACCCTATACCCTGTTGGCATTTGATTTGCAGTCACTACATTTACGGCTACAACCTCTGCACCGTCTGATATAGTGATAAGCATATGTCCACCTTGAAGTAAGTCGTTTTTAATGGTTTCCAAAGAGATATCCGTTGAAGCCTTATCTACGACTTTCTGCAAATGTTTCTCACATTTAGGAAACATATGTTCAACTAATGTTACTGGCACAGCGGCAATTGTTAATTTCATATTATTATCCTAGTTTTGACCATCCACCTGAGGTATAACCCCAGAACCCTTCACTTGTTATGGCTGTAGTGGCTATAGCTGCACCATAATAGTAAACTTTTCCAATTAAAGGTTTTTCTTCTAATGTGTATAAAATAGGCAATTTATAAACTGATGCAAATGCTAAATTAATGTTTAAAACCATCCGATTCAGGTATTCTCTTTGAATATCCGAAAATTCCGTTGGTGGTTGTTCAACTGGAATAAAGGCCATTATCTTTCACCTGCATCTTCATATTCAAAATCAATACCGCTACAGTTAACATTACCACCAGCTACAGAATCTATTCGCCATGCGTGTAAGAAGCCCGTAGATCTGCAATCAACTTTTCTATCCGTACCAGGTGTAAACGTCACAGCAGTCTCCCATTCTACAGCGCCATCTGGCGTCTGCTGAGAACCAATTTGAACAGTCACTGGTGAAGTACTGTTCATTTTAGGGTAAGCTCTAGTAACGGTTTTAGTTTTAGTTATATCCCCTATAACGAGATTAGTTCTTTCTAATCTACAACCAGTATTTGCTGTCCCAGTTCCAGCTTCTGGGTCAATTTCTACAAGACCACTATTAGAAGTGCTAATTGAAATTATGGAGTCGTTCAAAGGAGTAATTGATTGACCTGTCCATTTTAATAATGTGGTAGCCCAAGTGCCTACAATATTTGACCAAGTATCTGTAACTATTGTTTTTGGACCATATGCAGCAAACGCCGTATTAGATGGTAAATCAATTACGCCCCATTTATCATCTCTCCAATTATAAATATATGCCATGTTAGGATATGTAGCGTCGCCTTCAGGGACACAAAACCATAACTCTTTCAGAGCTCTATTATTGATCGTATATGAACGGTTGTAGTAAGTTTCATTAAGGTTAGAAAGCAATCTAGTTCTAATTCTATTGTGTGCTATAGATACAATATTATTTCCATCGTTAGATATAAAGTCTCCATCAACCAATAAGAAATGGATGTTGTTCACTTGGGCTACTGTGTTAGACGATATTAACCCAACAGTTGAAGATAGCTGCCTACGATTCCAAACAGATTCGTCATTAGACGGGTCTAATATATGTATACCTTTCTCTGCATATAAACAGAAAGAATCTCTTAATGATAATCCGTCTATCAAGTCTCCACTATCACCTCCTAATTGAGACTTTCCAGCTAGACTAGATGTATCTGTTTCGTCCCAAGAAAATGGTAATCCATTAATTACTGCAGGGTGTGACCAACGATAAGAATTGGGTAATTCAGTAGCTCCTTCTGTTAGGTTAAGCGCGAATAAATAATCTTTATGCGACCTCATTACTTTACATGTGTATCCTAAACTAGCCCAAGTATTCCCAGCATCAAAATTAAGATATTGCATTACCTGACCTGTGGATTGCGGAGACCAGTATTCAGGATAATGTTGCGGGTTGTTGATAATAGGTATTCTACCTAGCTTACAAGCTGTCCAAAGTAATTCGTCATCTGCACTAATGCCCGCATATCCGGCAGCATTACTTATATCGTACCAGGTACCATTATACACATATACTGCAGAGCGGCCCATAACCATCCAATACCCGTTAGCAAGCTCACCTACATGGATTAAATTACCTGCATTAAAATCGGTACCTGGGGTAGCCCATGCTAGATAGTTTCCCCCTGATTTAACAGCATTTCCGGCTGAACGGAAATTAGCGGCATATGTAAGATGCCCAGAATCTAATTCCCATGGAGCTAAATCGGTATTTAAACCGCTAACCCCTATATTTTTAATACTAAACATTTTCATGAAAATAATCCTTCAAGAAACGTTCTATCTATTGTAGCTTGTGCTAATAGAGTATCTAATTCAGCATTAACTTCAGATTCAATATTTTTAAATAATTCATCCCTTAATTTTTCACCAAATATATGAGGCTCTGTAAGTAAGCCTTTTACGAGTTTAGTTTTTTGACCTAATGTAAGACCAGACCAAACGTCAGTTAATAAATTAGGTGAAGCATTTTTTATTTTATCCGCTTTTATTACATCAAATAATCTACTTCGTAAACTCATACCAATTCCTCGCTATAGTTAAAGCGTATAAAGTCCTCAGAGTAATAATCTCTTACTAACTCTGTCATTTTCTTATCATAATACCCCTGATAAGGTGGATGTTCATTTTCATTTACGTGAGGTAAATCCTGCCCAAACAGTTCTTTAAAATCTTGTCCGACTGTCTCGAATCTTAATATCTTCACAGGTTTCTCAGGGACATCTAAATACCATGACATAGTATTAAACACATTAGGATTAGCCATCTTGGGTTCCTGATCTTTCCCCACAGTAAACCACCAATAAAAATATTCTGGGTTATGTATCTCATTATAGTTAGGTTGGTCTCTGTTTATATAACAAAATAAGCTTACCAATCTATCGTACGGGTTTCTTATGGTCGTATAGAACTCTGTCTCATCCTTATAGTAAGACATCGGTTGGTGATGTCTCTCAAAAGGAGGAGTCCTAGGGAACACCGCATGAACCGATTTACCAGCTGTTTTTGGAATATGGATAAACTGCATTAAGTATTTAACCTTCTATAATAAATTGTTTTAGGGCCAGCACTAGAAGTATCAGTAATTGTAACGTTAGACCCGTCCGAGTATATTCCTGAAAATCCTTTAGTAGAACTACTTGCCGTTCCAAAATTCCCTACTACAAAGGTAGGTGTGCCACTTTGGTGAGAAGTAACCACTAAATCTATAGAACTCCAGTTACTGCCAGCACTGTCTGGTGCAAGGACTACATAAAAACCTTCTGGAACAGTAACAGAGCCATTGAAAGGAACAGTCAAAGTACCAGTTGTCGTATTTGTAAAACTAATATGTGCAGCGTCGATAGCGTCATTTGCAATATCACCACTGGCTATGTTTCCACTTGTGCCATCTATCCCTAATGTGGATCTTGCTGCTGAAGCAGTTGCTTGTGTTAATAAAGACCTTCCGAATGTTTGTGTAGTTAATGCGGCAATAGCAGCTAGATCTGCATCATACGCTTGTACATCTGTACCAATCTCTAAATTGACTAAAGCTTTAAACGCAGCTTCTGAAGCAACTGTTAGCAATGATCTGCCGTAAGCGTTTGTAGCTAGTGCAGCTATAGCCGACAAGTCTGCATCATATGCCTGTACATCAGTTCCGATTTCTAAATTAACTAAAGCTTTAAACGCAGCTTCTGAAGCAGTTTCCAAAAGAGAACGGCCATATGCTGCTGTTGCTAATGCAGCTATAGCTGTAAGGTCTGCATCAAGTGGCTGTTTGGCATCTAGCTGTGTCTGTGCATTAGATGTCAATGTATTGATATAGGATAACTCAGTGTTAGTTAACCCTCCAGCAGCTAGACCAGCAAGTAAATTAATATCCGCTTCTAATGCTGTAATTGGGGTACTAAATCCTGAACCACCACTACCCGGGAATACAGTCTTTAGAACTGATTTTATAAGCCGTAAATGATTATCACCTTCAGATATATTATCGCCTGCAAGAGGTAATGTAATGTCTAAATCGTCTAAATGAGTAGCTGTTTCTACAGTCATATCTCTAATTCCTCGTTAGTTACTAAACACCTATTCCTGTGGTTGTCTACCATCGCACCCTTCTTTGGCAATCTCACATCGCTCTGGGTACATGCAATTTTGGCAACCGTCACACCGTTGGACATAGTTTCCCATCCCAGTATAAACACGTTCTCCACTTTCTTTCCGTTTATCTGTAGCACGGCGTCCCCGTAGTATTGCCCCTGCACTATCTTCGCTTCGTTCTTTCTGTGTTGTTTCCCCATCATGGGCTTCATACTCCCTTAATCTTAGGTAAGGGTGACCCTCACCATATATGTAGTCAAGCAATCTGTTGGCATCACTTATCGTGATAGGCGCAGCCCAATGCTTATTTTGCAAAACTCTTTGAAAAAATCGAACAACATCCTTTCTTTCTTTGGCTATTTGCGCCATCACTATTTTTTCCTACAGGCAGTCACACCATCAGCATTGGTCCGCCATTCATAATCAGTGCTGTTACCATAATTAGCAACAAACTGACCACACGGTTCGCCCAATGTTGCGCGTCCTATCTCTTTTTTAACGCTTGGAAACTCAGGTGTATTTGCATACCGAGGTCTATCTGGTTTTAGCTCCCCTCGATAATAATTCTCTGTCACCACCCATTCAACCTTAGGGTACTTTGTGAACATCACATTGCACATTGTTTGCTGACCGGAGGTTAAATCACCCCAAGTAACTGTCTTTGCATATCGTCGCACGAATGACTCAAGGTCTTCCCCTTGTAATCTTGTTTGCTGTTTCAGATTATCAAAGTGAGCACCTACTTCACTGAACTTACCTCCACAACATGCAACACCGCTGGTTAGCAGTCTAAATGCAAGAACATAAGTTCCATCTATCACGTTGAAGTCAAAATCAGTTAGATTGGCGAATGTAGCCACGTTTGTATCATTACAGATTGCGTCCTGTGCCTTTACTGGTGATGGCATTAGTACCAACACAACCAATTCAATAAATAATATGGATAGCAGTATTTTTACTCTTATACTCATGGATGTTTCTCCTGTACTCTATTTTCAAGTCGTTTAAGTCTTTTTTCAAAACTATCCTTTACTTCCTCAACTTCTGGCTTTGTCTGCTGTAGTGTATAGACAATTGCTTGCGTTGTTGCTTCGCGTTCTGACATGATAGTCTTTTCTTTTTCAAAAACATTCCATGACTGGTATCCAAGACCGCTGACCAGAGACATTAAGACAGAGAATAGAAACTTCTTGTTCTCAAATATAAACTTTACCCAGTCAAGCGCGTCACTCATTTGACTAACCACGTAACACCGGCACCGATTGACCAGTCGGAATTCTCCGACCTTACAAATTCATTTGGCCTAGTTGTTGCTGTATATTCATAGTTCTGTTCTATTGCTGCTCCGATGTTAATGATGACATCTTTGTACACTTGAGCCGCACCGATGGCGAATGCTTTTGAGTCAGACCTGTCGTCGTACCCGAAACCGGCAAACATTTGAAGTGTACTTGCTCCCCAATAATATGAGTGTTGACCGAGTGCGATAGAGGATGCGATACCTCTGCTGTTTTCAACAACACTATTACTAATAACAGCAGAATTGGAGCGGCTATCATAACAACACCCATAATAAGATATTTTGTCCGCATGACTATAACCTCCGATTAATAATAGTGTTAATACAAGTATGTGTTTCATCTGTTTGTTCCTTTCTTATCAATGGCGCGTTCCAAGTCCCTGACCCTGACTTTCAGGTCTTTCATTTCATCTTTCATTAGCTTATACAGGTCGGTGAGGTTGGACAGTGCCGCATCCCTTAATTGAAAGTCCCTTGCCGCATCTCTGCCGTAGTAACGATCAACCGTCAATCCATCTATTTTCTCGGTTAACGCGACGATCTTCTGTCCTACGGTGTTCTGCTTCAACTGATTCTCATTTATCGTTGTCACCATCCAGACGCACAACCCTGTAATGATAACCGTCAGAAATCGGTGAAAGTGATTTGAGAATGTTTCGATGCTTCTGTTTTCGCCAGCCATTGTTTTCACCTGTTTCCTGGTAACTTGCTCAATATGTGTGAGCCAAAGTAAAAAGCAAGAATGCCCGCTGCCCATGGAGACATCTCAACAACAAGCTTAAACAAAAAGTCTGCTGCCTCTGTATACTGCACAGAGTTAGAAACAAATATACCAACAAACTTAGTCAATCCAGACATAACAAAAAACAGCATAACAGGTGCAATCACCAGGAAAGCCAGCCAACGTCTTGTTACTGAACGAATTGAATTCTGATCATGTGTGATTTTTACAAACTCCAGAAATGCTTCACGACCTTTTTGAAAAGCATCCGCTTTTTCCTCTTCTGTATAAATCAATTTATCAAGGCCATTATAAATACCATCAGCAGCGCGCTCTACTACTTTACTATTATTCTCATTAGTCCCAAATAAACTCTTTATAAATGAAAACACATTGCCTCCTTAACAATTATCAGTTACATTACCTTCGTTTGAATCAACGCTAATCTCTGTCCAGGACGATGAATCTTTAGTTACTGCTGACCACGAATCACTATCTGGGCAAATAATCGTATAACCTGGTACATAATAAGATATTGCTGCAGCTAATGCTGTATTACCTCTACTCACATAAGTAGCCGCAACATTTACATCTACTTGAGCGTCTACCGTCGCATTGTAAGCCGTATTAGTTCTAGCAACATTTAGTGCTATAATATTGTTGCCAAGAAAAACTACAGCATTGTTTGCAGCATTAGTTCTTGATACACTAGTTGCTGTTATATTAATATCTATATCTGCTTGTACGGATGCATTAAGTGGTGTTATAGTTCTGGTAGCATTAGTAGCTGTTATATTAATGTCAATTTGGGCATCAACAGTAGCATTATTTGCTGTATTAGTTCTACTAACAGAGGTGGCAGAAATGTTTGTTGGTGTGCCTAAACTTACAACCGCGTTATTTGCTGTATTAGTACGACTAATAGAAGTCGCCGTAATATTAATATCAACGTCAGCCTGTACAGTTGCATTGTTAGCAGTATTTGTTCTGCTTGCAGAAGTAGCCGCTATATTAGTGTCTGTACCGGAACTTACAACAGCGTTATTAGCGGTATTCGTTCTACTAACTGATGTGGCAGAAATATTAATATCAACATCTGCTTGTACGGTTGCATTATTAGCAGTGTTTGTTCTACTAGCTGATGTAGCAGAAATATTAATATCAACATCTGCTTGTACGGTTGCATTATTAGCAGTGTTTGTTCTACTAGCTGAAGTAGCATTGATACTGGTACCACCACCTGCGGCCGCTTGCGGCATCCAGAAAGTCGGCTCAATCATTAACAATTGATACGGGTCTTTGTCTAATGACAGCAGTTCTGCGTCGGTTAGATTTCCTAGATTATCCGTATCTGCGCCAAATAAATACACGAAGCCGATTACACCGTCGAAATAGTGGCTTGAGTCGCCACGTTTGTGGTGCCCGATTTCATACGCGCTAACCGAATCTGGTTCATCTGTCCACCAACCGTCTACAGACGTATTTAACGTAGCAGTTTCAATCTTACCATTAACAAGAAAATGATAATCGGCAGATTGTCCTGCGCAACTGACGGCGACGTTTGACCACCTTCCCGCCGTGAGTGCTGCGGTAGTTGATGCCGTGTATGTTGTTGATGCAAACCGCGCAGACCACGCTACATTGCCCGAGCTGTTTATATAAAACGATTGCCCACGGCCCGAATGTGCAGGGTCACGACAAAAGACCGCGCCAGAAGAACTGAAATCGTCGGGTTTAATACGCGCAAAGATAGCGCCAGAGTGATGCCCTTCCCATTCGCTCGACGTACCTAAACCCACGTCATTCGTGTCGGATTCTGCGAACTCAAGACC
>Ga0070749_10000159_pt1 | contig 40615 bp, 65 predicted proteins | sample VirMetDEL_Nov_18_FD_75180 | JGI IMG/M metagenome (GOLD analysis project Ga0070749, IMG submission 75180) | Aqueous microbial communities from the Delaware River and Bay under freshwater to marine salinity gradient to study organic matter... | ecosystem: Environmental > Aquatic > Marine >...
AGGCTACGACGCGCGCACGGCACGGCGGTCCCTGAACCTGATGTTCGCTGAGTGGGCCAACCGTGGCCTGAACCTGTGGACCGTGAACCAAGCCACGATCACCGTGACGCGGGCTGTCGCGACCTACACGGTCAACGCCGACCATGCGGACATCCTCGAGATGGTTCTTCGTCGGGACGGCACAGACTACGAAGTCGAGCGCATCAGCCGCGGGGACTTCTTCCTTCTGCCCAACAAGACCACGCAGGGGCGGCCGTCGCAGTTCTACTACGACCGTCAGATCGCTCCGAAGATCACTGTCTGGCAGGTTCCCGAGAACTCGACCGACCAGTTGATCTACTACTACGTCCGCCGCATCGAAGACGCAGGAGCCTTGCAGAACACTACGGACATGCCGTGGCGGTTCTATCCTTGCATGGTCGCGGGCTTGGCTTATTATCTTGCCATGAAGCGGGCCCCGGACCGGATGGCCATGCTCAAGGCGATCTACGACGAAGAGTTCACGCGCGCGGCCGAGGAAGACGAGGACCGGGTGCCATTGAAGCTGCAGCCTGATGTGGCCTACCTGAGGTTCTGATGCCGTATGCCAGTGGGAAAAAGGCTTGGGGTATTTCTGATCGCTCCGGCGTCCGCTTCCGGCTGCGCGATATGCGTAAGGAGTGGACGGGGCTTCTTGTCGGCCCCGACGAGTATGATCCGAAGCATCCGCAGCTCTTCCCGCCAAAGGCCTACCCGGACCCTCAGGCGTTGCGGAACCCTCGCCCTGACCCAGAGGCGGGGCATGTCTATGTCCCCGTCGGCAACACAGTCTTCCCGCCCGTCGGGATCATCTACCCGATGGTCATTTCCGTCGGCTTCGTTACGGTGGTGACCACATGAGCTTTACTTACGGCCAGCTGAAGCAGGCTCTGCAGGACTATCTCGAGACCTCAGAGACCACTTTCGTCAACAACCTGCCGCTCTTCATCCGGCTGTCGGAGGAGCGCATTCTCAAGAACGTCCAGCTGAGCCTGTTCCGCAAGAACGCGACGGCCAACGCGACATCAGGGAATCAATACCTTGCCTGCCCGTCGGACTTCCTCGCGCCCTTCTCGCTGTCCTACACGGATGCGGGGAACGACAAGGTGTTCACCGAGTTCAAGGACGTCAGCTTCATCCAAGAGTACGCTCCTGATGCCGCCGTCCCCGGGGCCCCCAGATACTACGCTCAGTTCGACAATCAGAACTTCATCTTGGCCCCGGCACCTAACTCGGCCTACACGATGGAGCTCCACTACTTCTACCGCCCCGCCAGCTTGACGGCCGGGGCCGACAGTGGGACCACGTGGCTGAGCATCAATGCCGAGCTGACCCTGTTCTACGGCGCGATGATCGAGGCCTACCTGTTCCTCAAGGGTGAGCCAGACCTTCTTGCCAGCTACGACAAGCGCTTCCAAGAGTCTCTGCTCGGCCTCAAGATGCTGGGCGAAGCGAAGCAGGTCACCGATGAATACCGCAAGGGCATGGTTGTGAGGGCCAAGGAATAATGTTTGGCGCGAAACTCTCTCTGCCGGAGACCCCGATTGTCACGGTGACGACCACAAGCGGCCGGGGGGAAACCCCCGAGGAAGTCGCAATGCGTTGCGTAAACAAGCTCATCAGCGTATCGGACACGGCTCCGCAAGAGATCAGGGATCAAGCTCTGGCGTACCGCGCCGCCCTGCTCAACGTCATTACGAGCTACATGAAAGTCGCTGTCGCGCATGACCGCGTTACGGTGTATAATGCGCTCGTAGAGGCTGGGCACCCACAACTGGCTGCGGCCATTCAGAAGCTATAGGAGGCCGCGATGGCAATCACTCAGGCAATGTGCACTTCGTTCAAGGACCAAATCCTCGAGGGTGTTCACGACTTCCGCTCGAGCGGCGGGGACACCTTTAAGTTGGCGCTGTATACCAGCTCGGCCACCCTTGACGCGACCACCACCACGTACTCGGCCACCAACGAGGTGGGTAACTCGGGGAGCTACTCGGCGGGTGGCGGTACGTTGACCAACATCAGCCCGACCACCTCCGGGACCACGGCCTTCACCGACTTCGACGACATCTCGTTCACGTCGGCGACCATCACCGCCAGAGGCGCGTTGATCTACAACACGACCCCGGCTCACACCTACACCAACCCGACCGTCGTGGTTCTGGATTTTGGTAGCGACAAGAGCTCTTCGGCGGGCACCTTCACCATTCAGTTCCCGGCCGCCACCGCTTCTGACGCGATCATTCGCATCTCCTAATAGCGGGGGTTTCCGTGGGTCTGGTTCTATCCGATAGGGTCCTTGAGACCTCCGCGACGACCGGAACCGGTACGTTCTCTCTGGCTGGGGTCACCACGGGCTTCCAGAGCTTTTCCGCTGGCGTGGGAGACGGCAACAGTACCTACTACACGATCACGCTGGAAGCTTCAGGGGAATGGGAAGTCGGCATTGGCACCTACACGCTGTCGGGTTCTACGCTGTCCAGAGACACTGTTCTGTCGTCCTCTAACAGCGGGTCCTTGGTGAACTTTTCGGCAGGGACGAAGAACGTCTTTACGACACTCCCTGCCGAGCGCGCAGGATACACGGGTCGGGCCATCGCTATGGCGCTTGTGTTTAGATAAGGGGATAACCGATGGCTGCGCCAAACATTGTCAACGTGACGAGCATTATCGGGAAAACTGTGGTTGCGGACTTGACCACGACCTCCGCCACCTCTGTGCTGAGTAACGCGGCGTCGTCTCACCTAGTCTTCAAGATCAACTCGCTGATCGTGTCGAACGTAGACGCGTCTGCAAGCGCTGCGATCACCATCAACCTCTACAGCGCGGCCGCTCTCGGGGGGACCGCGACGCAGATCGCGAACACTATCACCATCCCCGCCAGAACTTCTCTTATCGTGATCGATAAGAACAACTCGATCTACCTCGAGGAGGATCGGTCGATTGGCGCGACGGCAAGCGTAGCGAACGACCTCAAGGTGGTTTGCTCATACGAACAAATCTCTTGAGGCCTTGTCATGACGAGAATGCCGGGCGGCTTTATCTCTACGAAAATTAACTCCGCCGACAACCCCTTGGACCGGACTGCGGGGGGTGTTTTCACTATGGCCGAGTACAACAACTGGTTTCTCGCAACAGGGCAAGACGCATACACAACTCCCGGGACCTACTCTTGGGTCGCCCCGTCGTTCGTCCCCGAGGTTAATGTAGTGGCTGTCGGTGGCGGTGGCGGTGGAACCGCTTCGACCAGTGGTGGCTGTGGTGGCGGGGGCGGGGGCCTCGGCTGGAAGAACAACATTCCGGTCGCTCTGGGGACTTCTTATACCGTTGTGGTGGGGACCGGAGGGACTTCATCAGCCACTGTAGGCAGCACCACAAACGGGGGAGCTAGCTCCTTTGTCTCAGCTGCGACAGTTGCAGGTAATGGGGGCGGACGCGCAGACTCAATCACCGGCCCAACGCTTAACGTGGGTGGGACCTATGTTGGGGATGGCGGCGGTAACGGAGGCACAGGCGGCAGGGGTGCCTCTGCCTCCATCGCACAGGGCGGGGGTGGCGCTGGAGGATACTCCGGGGCTGGTGGTAACGCAGCGCTGACGGCTGGCACGAACGCTACCGCTGGCGCGGGTGGTGGTGGTGGCGGCGGCGGCCGTGCCGGTGCCACCAGCACCGCGGGTGCTGGTGGTGGTGTTGGCATCTTGGGAGAAGGGGCGAATGGTGCGGCCGGGGCTACCTCAACCGGAGACGCTTCTGGCGGTCTTGGCGGTTCCGGTGGTGGCAACGCAACGCAAGGCGCTGTTAACACCCAGTTCTACTCTTCGGGCAACCCCTCGCGCCCGGGCAACTACGGCGGCGGCGCTGCGGGCTCCGACGTGAACATAAACGAAATCACGAACGGTGCGGGCGGTGCGGTGCGGATAATCTACGGTCCGGGCAGGGCCTTCCCGGCAACAAACACGGGGGACCTGTAATGCGCCTGTTTATCCGCATGCTGGACGGGGTTCCGTTTGAGCACCCGCTTATCGAGTCGAACATGCGGGCGGCCTTCCCGTTCGTAGACTTGGATAATCTCCCGCCGCAGTTCATGCCGTTTGAGCGGGTCCAGTGCCCCAGAGCGGACGAGGGAAAGATCATCGTCAGCGCAGAATGCCGCTACGAGATTCAGGACGGGGTCGTCCGGGATGTCTGGACGGTCGTTCAAGAGGATGCCCCTGTCGCGTAACCACCCCCTGTGCTAGACTACAGGCGGGTCGAGCTGGCTTAATCTAACGGAGGTGCCGGATGCTAGGTTTTTATCCGCTGTCATCTGCTCCGTTCAGCTCGAGCGAGCGGCCCAGCTCCGGCCCAGTCACAGTCGTAGACGTCACAGGCGTTTTTGCCACCGGAGCCGTTGGGACGGTCGCCGTACAGGGCTCCGCCGTCGTCTCTCCCACAGGCGTTTTTGCCACTGGAGAGGTCGGGACTGTCGCGGTAGCGACCTCATCTATCGTCCCCGTCACGGGCGTCTCCGCCACTGGAGAGGTCGGGACTGTTGCGGCGGCGAGCTCCATTGATGTTCCAGTCGTGGGCGTCTCCGCCAGCGGAGCTGTCGGAACGGTTGCTCTGGAAGCCTCTGCGGTTGTTTCAATCCTTGGCGCTGGCTGGGGCGCTGGGCCATGGAGCCGAGGTGGGTGGGGCTCCGCCGCCCCCTCGTACTTTGCCACGGGCTCCGTCGGAACGGTCACCGCAGGTTCGGCTTCCATTGTTGTCGTCACGGGCGTTTCCGCGACCGCAGCTCTCGGCTCGGTTACCGTAGACGCTGCCACAGGCGTTGCGGTGACCGGGGTCGAAGGTACGGGGCAGGTGGGCACTGCGTCCGTCTTCAGCCCGGTTGTGGTCCTCCCTACCGGGGTGTCCGCGACCGGGGCCGTCGGCACAGTCTCTGTCGCTTCTGCGGTCCTTGTTACGGGCGTCTCTGCCACTGGCCGCGTCGGGACCGTCTTCATCTGGGGCCAGATCATCCCTGTCCCGGAGGCCGACTGGGACCCGATCAACCCGGCACCGCCCACCACTTGGAGCGCTCTTTCTCCCTCCCCCGGTTCGACGTGGACGGAGGTCGATACAGATGCTATAAATTCATGGACCGAGGTGGAGCCAGCACCACCCACCATTTGGACAAACATCGCGGCGTAAGGAGGCGATATGGCCAGCACGTATACGGCGAACAGCGGCATTGAGCTCATTGCGAACGGCGAACAGTCCGGAACTTGGGGCACCACGACCAACACCAACCTGTCGATCATCGACCGCTTGGTGAATGGCGTCGGGGCCATCACGCTTTCAGGAACGACCCACACCCTGACCACCTCTGACGGGGTTCTTTCGGACGGACAGTTTGCGGTTCTGGTGTTTGGAGGAAGCCCAAGCGGCACCAACACGGTGACGATCTCGCCCAACGACGGACAGCACCTCTACATCGTCAGGAACTCTTCCGGGCAAAGCGTGGTCCTGACCCAAGGTTCGGGGGGCAACGTCACTGTAGCTAACGGCGACACGAAGATCGTGTACAGCGACGGCGCTGGCGCAGGGGCCGCGGTTGTAGACCTCACTGCCGACTTCGCCATGTCTAGCGTCAACATCACGGGCGGGTCGATCACGGGGATCACCGACCTAGCCGTTGCAGATGGTGGTACTGGCGCATCAAACGCCAGTACCGCGCGCACGAACCTCGGCGTCGGAACCGGGGATAGCCCCACTTTTGCCGCTGTTTCCGTGGGGCAGGTGGACATCACCGCGGAAGGCGACCTCCGCCTGCAGGACACGACGGGCGGCCAGTACATTGCGCTTCAGGCCCCCGGCATGATTTCCACCAGTTTCACGCTGACGTTGCCTGCATCAGACGGAACAAATGATCAGGCCTTGGTGACCAACGGCTCCGGCCAGCTCTCCTTCCTGAGCATCGTGACCGCGAACGACCCGGACACCCTGACCAACAAGACGCTGGTCGACCCGGTCATCACTGGCGCGATTCTGGAAGACATCTTCTCGATCACCGACGCCCCGGCTTTTGAGATCGACCCCGGCAACGGGACCATTCAGCTCATTGCTCTTGGTGCCAGCCGCACTCCAAAAGCGACCAACTTTGCCAACGGCGAGTCGGTGACGTTTATGGTGGACGATGGCTCGGCCTACACCCTGACGTGGACCGACGCGACTTTTGGCGGAACTGGCGTGGTGTGGAAAACCGACGGCGGCACCGCTCCGACATTGAACACGACGGGCTATACCATTATGGTCCTCTTCAAGGTCGGTGGTCAGGTCTACGGCGCTCGGGTGGGTGACGCATAATGATTGGTGGAAAGCTTCTTAGTGCTACGTCTGGGGGCACACAGACAAAGGCTATTGCCTTGGGTATCAGCGCTTGGCCTAACGTGCTTGCCTATTCGTGGAGCAGCAGCACGGGCTTTGGCGGGCTCTACAGCAGCCCAACCTCTCTACCAACGTCGGCTGTGTTTGGCGTGAAGTTCCACCCCGAGGGAACGGCAATCGCGGTTGCTCAAGATAGTAGCCCCTTCGTTTCGGCTTACCCTTGGTCCGACTCTGGGTTTGGAACTAGGTTTTCTAACCCCGCCACACTTCCGACGGGGAGCGGGCGGGGCTTGGCGTTCAGCCCCGACGGTTCGGCAATTGCCGTGAGCCATTTCACGACCCCGTTCGTCACGGCCTACCCTTGGTCCGGGGCCGGGTTTGGGACTAAGTACGCCAACCCCGCCACACTTCCGACGGGGACTGGGTTTGATGTGGATTTCAGCCCCGACAATTCCGCGGTCGTGATTGGCCACAACATCACCCCCTTTGTCACGGCTTACCCTTGGTCCGGTTCTGGGTTTGGGTCTAAGTTTACTGACCCGGCCACTCTTCCACCAAATATTGTGACTGGTGTTGCTTTCAGCCCCGACGGTTTGGCAGTTGCCGTAGCTCACCCCACGACCCCCTTCGTCACGGCTTACCCTTGGTCGGGTTCCGGGTTTGGGACTAAGTTTTCCAATCCGGCCACGCTCCCGGCCGGGCAAGGGAACGACGTGGCCTTCAGCCCTGACGGTTCCGCAATTGCCGTAGCTCACAACACGACCCCCTTCGTCTCGGCCTATCCTTGGTCCGGCTCTGGGTTTGGGACCAAGTACGCCAACCCGGCCACCCTTCCAGCATCAGGCGGGCAAGAGGTGGCCTTTAGCCCTGACGGTTCCGCAATTGCCGTAACTCACAACACGACCCCCTTCGTCACGGCCTACCCTTGGTCCGGCTCCGGGTTCGGCACTAAGTATGCCAACCCGGCCTCGCTGCCTGCTATCGATGCAAACGCAGTGGACTTTTCCACGGTCGGCGATCCACGGCCCGCGTACAATGAGTATATAGCCGTAGCTCACAACGGCACCCCGTACCTCACGGTCTACCCTTGGTCAAGCTCCGGGTTCGGGGCCAAGTATACCAACCCCGCAACACTGCCTGCTGGTCTCGGGCTTGGCGTCACCTTCAGCCCTAGCGGCTCGGCAATTGTTATGGCGGGAAACCTCACGGCCTACCCTTGGTCAGGTTCTGGGTTTGGAGCTAAGTATGCCGATCCAGCTACGCCCCTGCCCGGGACTAGCCAAGGCGCGGCCTTCAGCCCAGACGAGACGGCTATTGCCTTTGCTCACAGCACCACTCCATTCATTTCGGCGTATTCTTGGTCAGGTTCTGGATTTGGGTCTAAGTTTTCCAACCCCGCCACCCTTCCAAACGGAGACGCGCGAAGCGTGGCGTTCAGCCCCGACGGCTCGGCGGTTGCGGTTGCTCATGGGACCAACGTCTTTGTCACGGCCTACCCTTGGTCCGGTTCCGGGTTTGGGACTAAGTACGCCAACCCGGCCACCCAACCAACAGGACAGGGGAACGGCGTGGCGTTCAGCCCCGACGGCTCGGCAATCGCCGTAGCGCATCCCACTTCCCCTTACATCACGGCCTACCCTTGGTCCGGTTCGGGGTTTGGCACTAAGTACACCAATCCGACAACACTGCCCCTTGATACCGGCACTGGCGTAGCTTTCAGCCCTGATGGTTCGGCCGTTGCCCTGTCCATCAGTCACCCCTCAGCCCCGTTTACTGGAGTTAACGCCTATCCTTGGTCAAGCGCTGGGTTCGGGGCTAGATACGCAGCCCCCTCAACCCCCACAACGGGGAGCGGGCGAGCCGTGGCTTTTAGCACTAACGGCTTCGACATAGCTGTATCACATGCTACGACGCCTTTTATCTCCGTGTGGCCTCGCGTCTCCGGCGGGGGTTTTGGGACGAAATACGCTAACCCGGCCACCCTTCCAAACTTAGAGGGCTTTGGCGTAGCCTTTGGTCGAACTCAAGTCTAACCACAGAAAGAGGAAATCCGTGGAAAATACCGAAGCACCTAAGACCCGTGAAGAAATCCTGCAGATGTCGCTCGAGGCTCGAGTGCAGGAGGTCATGCACTACCAGATCAACATCGACAACTACACGATTGCGTTGAACGAGATCGCAAAGTTGTCGCAAGAAGAACAAGCCGAGCTCTCCGAGTTCTCCACGCAGCTCCGTGGCCTGCTCGCCTCCGAGAAGCTAGAGCAGAAGAAGGCAAAGATCATGCTCGAGGTCATCCGGCAGCAGGTCGAAGCGTAATCCGTCCAACGAACAGAAAGGATACACAATGTTCGTCAAGGCCACAAACGGCGCAATCGTCCAGTACCCCTACAGCGTGGGTGCGCTTCGCCGTGACAACCCCAACACCAGCTTCCCGAGGACCATCCCCGACGAGGTGCTGGCCGAGTACGGCGTGTACGAGGTCAAGACTCCCCCGGCCCCGGCCCACGATCCGGAGACCCATTTCGTAGAATACGCCCCCGTCCCCACCTTTGTTGGTGGGGCTTGGGTGTACGCCCCCTCTGTTCGTCCGCTTTCAGCGGAGCAGGTCGCCGAGCGCACCGCTTCTCGGGCCTCGGGCATTCGCTTTGAGCGCGACCGTCTTCTGGCCGCCACCGACTGGGCGGCGCTGTCTGATGTGACCATGAGCCCGGAGATGGCTGCCTACCGACAGGCGCTTCGCGACGTCACGGCGCAGCCGGGTTTCCCGGACACCGTAACTTGGCCCGCAAAACCGGAGTAAGCCATGACCACCGAGATGCTCTGGAGCGCAGGCCTGTCAGCCATCCTCGCCCTCGTGGGCTGGGTTCTCAAAGGCCATTCCGACGAGGTTCAGCGGCTGCAGATTCTGCTCAATCGCACCCGCGAAGAGATGGCTCGGGACTACGTCACCAAGACCGACGTGCAGTCCAGCATCAATATGCTCATTGCTCGGATCGACAACCTCGACCAAAAGATCGACTCCCTACTGCGGAGCCTTGCCAAATGAGACTTGCCCTTGTCCTCTTGGTCGCCGGATGCGGCCCTGTTACTGTGTCTTCGGTGGCCTACACCACTGCCTGCCCGAAAGGTGACCGACAGTGCGAAATTCGGCAGAACGCAGAGACCCTGTATTACATGGCGCACGGAGACGCGGCCAACGAACTGCTTTGCTCTGGCGAGACGCGGGACGTTATGGGTGCGCTCTGCTCTGTCTACTGACGACAGCGGCCGACGCTCAAGTCACGGGCGATCTGAATACCAACAGCGGCAACACCAACTCTACCATCGATAGCAATAACGTCTCCACCAGCGAGACGAGGAACTATAATGGTGCAGGCTCTTCGCCGTTCTCTACCCCCGTTCCGACTGCCGCAGCGCCGACAGTCATGGGTGGTGGTGGTAACGATAGCTGCCTCATCCCAGAGCAGAGCGCCTACCAGATCAGCATCTTTGGCCGAGCCAAGGGTAGCATGGTTCAAGACCCAGAGTGCAACCGCCGCAAGGATGCGCGCCTCTTAGGCACTCCGCAGGAAAGCGGTGGCCTCGGCCTGCAGGTCTCCGGCATCTCGGTCATGTGCGACAGCCCAGAAATCTTCAAGGCGATGGCGCTTGCCAGCACCCCTTGCCCCATCTACTCGATTGCTACAGGGAAGTTGCTCGTTGGCAGGGAAGGGTATCTCGCAATGCGTGACGACCCGTATAATTATGTGGTAGGATACGTCGAAGATCAGGCGTTCTGGGACGCCTTCCTACTCATGAATGAGGAGTTGCCCGATGTTCTGCCTCAAGAAAACAGCGGCCCTACTCTGTCTGAGCGCTTCCGTCGCTCACGCCGAGCCAACGATGACGAACCTTCAGGGGTCGGCGCAAGCGATCCTTGACCAGCTTGCGGCCTCTCAAGACTTGACGGTCGGAGCGGTCTACAGTGCGGGCCAAGGTGACATCCTCGCACCGGGCATTATGCAGGACGCGACCATCACCGAGCAGATGCGTCTCGACTACAACTCCGACATTCAGGGGGTGATCGACGCGACGTACTACAACGCCGAGATGTTGTTTCAGGATCAGCACGAACAGGCGATGGTCAATCTCGATTCGGCTGTCGATAACCTCGTTGCCGCGACTGCGGTTTTGATGGAGGTTCAGGCCGTGGCAAACATGGCTGCGAACGCGGACACCGTGACCGAGCAGATGGCCTTTCAATCTGTCCTGAGCAGTAACGACATGACCATCAGCGCTGCCGACGTGAGCAACTACAACTCGGCTCTTGGTGCTGTGCAGACCTACGCCCGCGACGCGGGTGCCTTCTTGGCGGCTTCCCGCAACGCATCCCTGACCGGAGCGACCGACAGCTACGCCGCCAACGCCAACACCAGCCTGTACGGGGCCACGGTGGCCTACAGTGCTACGGCCGACATCATCAACATCAGCGCCGCCAACGCCTTCGGGATCGGCTTCCAAGGCTTCCTCGGCAGCAACACTGTGACGCTGGCAGAGGTCTACGCAGCGGGCTACGGCTCGTGAGCGACGACGCTGAAACCAACGGCCTGAGAATCGCGGGCTTCGACATAAAGGGCTGGTGGCTCGCCGCCGCCCTTCCTGTCTTGTCCGGCATCAGCGGTACGGTGTACGTTGGCTACGACACCGTCAATCGTTTCTGGGCTGTGGAGGAAAGCGTCGATGGGGTTTTGGGTGTCGAGAGCCGCGTCCAGACCCTCGAGCAAGCGATACAGGACAACGATGTCCGTGGACTTGCTCCGAAGCTCAGCGCGATCAGCACCCAGATGGGTACGATCCTCGAGCAGCAAAAAGAGCTGATGGACTTGAGGTCTATGGTCGAGAAGTCGGACAGTGTGACCAGCGGCATCGCCGGGAAGCTGGAGAAATACGACGCCGAGATCGAAGACTTGTGGAAAGCTATGGACGATCTGATAAGGAATCCCATGCAATGATGAAGATGGAAGCCTTAGTCTGGGGAGCGTTCCTCGCCGCCGTCGCCGCGATCTTCTGGGTCAGCGGGGACGGTTTCTACCGCTACCCCTGCCAAGACCCCGCGAACTGGGCTGCGCTTGAGTGCACCCCGCCGATTTGCCTTCGCACCGGTATGTGTGCCACCGATCTGACAGGAGACTCGCAATGAGCAAGAATAACCCGGAAATGATGGAAGCCAAGCTGCGCTACTTCATCGGCTGCGCCTTGGTGGTGATTTTGGCAGGCACCATCTTCACCATCCTTTACAGCCTCGTCTTCGTGACCCAGCCTCTGGGCGAAAGCTCCGAGAACGACCGCAAGTTCTTCGAGCTGCTTACCCCCATCGCCTCGTTTATCGTGGGCGCTCTCGGTGGCGTGATGGCTGCGGGGAACAATCGCAACAAGGGCGGCAACGATGAGCCGCCGACACAGGAGTACACCGAATGATCGGTCGCATCGTCGGAATGCTTGTTGGCCGCAAGCTCAAGGAAAAGGCCGTAGACGCAGTGCTGGACAAGGTCAACTTGCCTGACCCGGTGGAGAGCGCAATCAAGGTTGCGGCCACGGGTAATGTGGGTGACCTGCTCGGCGGGATGGGCAAGGACATGGCAAAGGAAGCCGTGCTGGACGCCGTCACCAAGAAGGTGCCGATCAAGAGACCCAAGAAATGAGGTGGCTCGTTGCCCTGCTCATGTCGGCAAGCCCTGCGCTGGCAGCACCATATGAGATCACCCGAGTGATCGATGGCGATACGGTCGAGATCGCGGTGGACTTCCTGCCCGAGCCTCTGCCGCCGAAGCTGTCTATCCGGGTCATGGGCATCGACACCCCCGAGAAAGCCCCTCGCGCTCAATGCGATGCGGAGGCGGCCCTTGCGAAGAAGGCCAGCGCCTTCACGAAGAACGCCGTGGCCAACGCCCTTGAGGTCGATATCAAAATCCTCAAGTGGGACAAGTACGGCGGCCGTGTGCTTGGCGAGGTCTACCTAGACCACCAGAGCCTAGCCGAAAGTCTCGTCTCCGCCGGGCTGGCCCGGCACTACAAAGGTGATGCCAAGCAGTCTTGGTGCGAATAGGAGAAACTAAATGAGCCTCATTACCGAAGCCCAATTGGCCGTGATGATCCCAACGAATAAAGAAGTCGGCGAGTGGTGCGCGGCTCTTAATGAGATGCTGCCGAAGTACGGCATCACCACCGACAAGCGCATCGCTGGCTTCATCAGCCAGTGCGCCCATGAGAGCTCTGACTTCCGGGTCTTGCAGGAGAACCTGAACTACAAGGAGGCCACCCTCCTGAAGGTGTTCCCGCGCTACTTTGGCCCCGGCAAGGAGAACGCCGCCGAGTACGCTGGCAAGCCTGAGAAGATCGCCAACTATGTGTACATGGACAAGAACCGTTCCAAGGCAGGCGCTTTAGGCAATGTGAAGGAGGGGGACGGCTGGCTTTTTTCTGGAAAAGGTCTGAAGCAATGCACGGGCCGTAGCAACGTGTCGGCCTTTGGCAAGACCGTTGGCATGACTGCCGAGGAAGCTGCCGTGTACCTCTTGACCAAAAAGGGCGCACTGGAAAGCGCGCTGTGGTTCTGGGGTAGCCGCAACCTGAACGACGTAGCAGACACGGGCGACGTGGTGAAGCTGACCAAGATCATCAATGGCGGCGACATTGGCCTCGCAGACCGTCAGGCGCGGTACGCCAAGGCCATGGCTGCGCTGGGCGGGAAGGTCTCCGCTCCGGCCCCGGCCCAAGCTGCTCCGACCTCGGCCCCTGCGGCCGCTGGGAACGAGACCCTGAAACGCGGCAGCACTGGCGCGCTGGTGAAGCAAGTTCAGGAGAAGCTGGGCATCGACCCTGCCGACGGTATCTATGGGTTTTGGACTTCGAACGTGGTGAAGGAGTGGCAGGCGAAGAATGGCCTCACTGCCGACGGCGTTGCTGGTCCGAAGACATTGGCTAAGCTGCTCGGGTGATGTAGTATCTCCGTCAACAGGAGACTGTCATGGCACTCACGAAGCTCGTATTCCGGCCCGGTATCAACCGCGAAACCACCGCCTACGCCAACGAGGGTGGCTGGTGGGATGGTAACCTTGTGCGCTTCCGGGCCGGGAAGCCTGAAAGCATTGGCGGGTGGGTCAGGTACTCCTTGGAGCCGTCGCTCGGAACCGGGCGCTCCCTCATGACGTGGAGCGCCCTTGACGGGACGATCTACACGGGCATGGGTACCAACCTGAAGTACTACGTCATCCGTGGTGGTGGCTTGAGTGACATCACGCCAATTCGGGAGACGACCCCCGCTGGTGCAGTCACCTTTGCCGCGACCAACGGGTCGCCAGTAATCACCGTTTCCGACACAGGCCACGGTGCATTGCTCAACGACTTCGTGACCTTCTCTGGTGCTGTGTCTCTCGGCGGGAACGTCACGGCGGGCGTTCTTAACACTGAACACCAGATCACGAGCATCATCAACTCCAACAGCTACAGGATTACGTTGGGTGTTTCGGCCAATGCTTCTGATGTCGGGGACGGCGGGGCCTCGGTCATCGGCGCTTACCAGATCAACACGGGCCTCAATACCTCCATCTCCGGAACTGGTTGGGGCGCTGGGGTATGGTCCCGCGGAACTTGGGGATCGGCCGCGTCCACGACTATCCCCGGTTCGCAGCTTCGCGTCTGGACGCAGGACAACTATGGCGAAGACCTCATCATCTGCGTTCAGGACGGGGGCATCTATTACTGGGACGAGAGCCTCGGCTTAGCTTCCCGCGCCACACCTCTCAACAGCTTGCCGGGGGCCCAAGCCACACCGACCGTGGCAAAGTCCATCATCGTGTCGGAACGGGACAGGCACGTCATTGCCTTTGGCTGTGATCCGGAGGGAGACCCCGGGGTCCAAGACCCGCTTGTCATCCGCTTCTCCGACCAAGAAAACCCGGCGGAGTGGCGGTCCTTGGCGACAAACACGGCCGGGGAACTTCGCATTGGCACGGGCTCAGCAATTATTGCCGCTGTTCAGACAAAGCAGCAAGTCGTGATCTTCACAGACACCTCGCTCCACGCCATGCAGTACATTGGTCCCCCGTTCACTTTCGGCGTGGGGGAAGTGTCTTCGGCCATCTCGATCATGAGCCCTAACGCCATGGTAGCCGTGGGCGACATCGTCTTCTGGATGGGCAAGAACGAGTTCTACGCCTACGACGGCGCGGTGACGCAGATTCCTTGCGACGTTAAGGAATACGTGTTCTCCGGTATCAACCTAAGCCAGACCCTCAAGGTTTTCGCCGGACACAATAGCTCCTTCTCTGAGGTTTGGTGGCTTTATCCAAGCACCGACAGTTCGGAAAATGACAGGTATGTCGTCTACAACTACGAGCAGCGCGTGTGGTACTACGGGGGCTTTCCGCGCACGGCGTGGGCGGATCGCAACGTACTGGGGTTCCCGCTTGCCGTCTCCCCCGACGGGTACGTCTACTACCAAGAGAGCGGCCTGAACGACGGCAGCGCAGACCCACCCGCCCCGCTGGCTCCGTACATCGAGTCAAGTGTCGTGGACATCGGCGACGGCGACCAGTTCATGTTCGCCACCCGCATCATCCCGGACCTGACGTTCAGGAACTCGACCAACGCAGCTCCGACGGCGACCTTTACTCTCAAGGCCCGGAACTTCCCCGGCGGGACATACTTCGCCACAGACAGCGATCCCGTGACTAAGACGGCGTCGGTCCCCGTTGAGCAGTTCACAGACCAGCTGTTCGTGCGCCTGCGGGGTCGGTCCATGTCCCTGCGGGTCGAGTCTAACCAGACCAATACGGCTTGGCGGCTTGGCGATCCGAGGCTTGATCTCCGCCCTGATGGACGGAGGTAGTCGTGGCTACAAACGTCCCAGCCCCATTCTTCCCGATGCCCCCGGACGATTACAACCGCCAGTACATGGCGCAGATCGTCCGTGCCTTCTCGGTTTTTGTCCAACAGGTCAACAACCCCGGCGACGCTATCTACACAAACCTGCAGCTGACGAATCTTCCTACCAATGATCAAGGCCTGCAGACTGGAGCCTTGTTCCAGCAGGGCGGTTTTGTTAAGATCACGCAAGCAAACTCGCCGCACGTGGCAGGGGTATCTGGAACCTCGGTCCTCGGCACAGTCACGGTGGTAATCGCATGAGCCTCCTCTCTACAATCGGAAGCCTCGTTGGCCTTGTTGCTGGCGGCCCGGCTGGCGCAGCCCTCGGCGGTGGCCTCGGCACCCTCTTCGGAGGCGGGAGCATCTCGGACGCCTTTAAGACGGGCATCGGGTCGCTCGTCACGGGCGGGCTCGGCGGGAAGGCTGGCCTTGTGGCCGACATGCTGGGCGGGGGTGCGTCTTCGCAGGCGGCCGGGTCGGCGGTGTTTGACGCCTTCAGTGGCGGCGGCAAGGGCGGGAACCCACTGGGAAGCCTGCTCGGCTTTGGCGGTCAGCCTTCGGCGGCCGCTGCGGCGACCGGGGCCAAGAAGACGCAAGGCCTCGGCGGCCTGCTTCAGGCCTTCGACAACCCGCTCATGCTCGCCGCAATCTTGAAAGCAACCGAGCCCAAGAACGTGACCATCACCACCCCCGAGCAGCAACGCCAGCTTGAGACAGGCGAGCGGCTCCCGGACTACAAAGGTACCCCAGCCTTTGACTACCGCTACGGCTCCAACTTTGCCCGCGGTGGCATGGTCGAGGGCCCCGGACATGGAACCAGCGACTCGATTCGCGCCCGCATCTATCAGGGCGGTCGCCCCGTCCAAGAAGCGCGGCTCTCGGACGGTGAGTTCGTCATGACCAACCGCGCCGTCCGCGGCGCTGGCGGCGGCGACCGCGCCAAGGGTGCCGCAGAGATGTACCGTATGATGCAGCGCTTTGAGCGGAGGGCATAATGGCCGATCAAACAGTCCGCCAAGAGAGCATCTCTCTTCTTCCTGAGTATCAGGAACGGTTTCTAAAAGACCTTCTTGCCAACATCTACAGCGTGGACCCAACCACCGGGCAGCCGTCAGGCATTGCCGCGGTCTCGCCTCTTTACGGCAAGCCTGTGACGGACGCGCAGGGAAACCCCCTCTACGAGCTCAATGCTGACGGTAGCCCGCGCCTCGACATCCGTGGGCAGCCGATCCAGAAGGTCGAGGGCGGCGTTCCGCGGCCCGAGATCATGCCGTTCACGCCGTCTCAGGAACGCGCGGCAAGGATGGCTACGGAGGGCATCGGTGCTTACGCCCCCTACCTGCAGTCTGGAACCCAGACCATGCAGCAGGGTGTCGCTGCGCTGGGCGGGACCACGGGTGCCTACGACCCGCAGTCCTACAAGAACTACTACGACCCCTTCGTCGAGCAGGTTATCGGCTCGGCTGAGCGCGACATCATGCGGCAGGCTGACATCGAGCGTGACCGCCTCGGCGCTCAGGCTGTGCAGTCGGGGGCCTTTGGTGGCTCTCGTCAGGCGGTTGGCGAGCAGGAGTTGCAGCGCAACACGGCCGACCAGATGGCGCGCACTGGCGCACAGCTTCGCTCCGCCGCCTACACTGGCGCACAACAGCAGGCGCAAAGCGTGTTCGAGAACCAGATGCAGCGCGGTCAGAACGCCGCCTCGATCTTCCAGAACTTGGGCACCGCCCAAGCGGCACTGGGCGAAGCCGCTCAGGGCCTTGGGCAGCGGGACGTCAACGCGCTGTTCAACATGGGCGCACTCGAGCAGGGGCAGCGCCAGTCGGAGTACGATGTGCAGCGGGCCGGGGCCATCGAGTCGGCCTACGAACCGTTCCAGCGCTTCTCCTTCATGTCCGACATCTTCCGTGGCGTTCCGTCGTCGGCGTCAACGCTGGCTGTCACCAGCGCCCCGACGCCCAGCCCGGTGTCCTCGATCCTCGGAACTGGGATGTCGCTCGGTGCATATGGGCAAAAGTATGGCGGCGGCCAAGGGATTCTCGGTTCTCTCCTGAACCCAAGCGGAGCTTAACATGTCAGGTGTCTACAACCGCAAGCTCTTCCGTCAAAGCGGCGCTCGCGACGAACTCCGCAAGCTTGGTGGCATCATGTCCAGCTCCGAGGAGCTGATGCGCGAAGCCCTGATGACCGGGATGCGGGCTCCGGGGCCCGCGGACCTTGGGCCTATGCCCATGCAGCAGCCCGCAATGGGGATGCCTGCTCCGCCTGTTATGCAGCCGCAGCAGCCGATGATGCAAATGCAGCAACCCATGCCGATGGACATGGGGATGCAGCAGCCGATGATGCAGCAGCCGATGGACATGGGGATGCAGCAACCCATGGATTCGGGGTTTGGGATGCAGCCGTCGCAGCCGATGATGCAGCAGATGCCGATCCAGCCGCCGATTGCTGAGCCTGTCTACATGCCGCCGCAGATGCCGCAATCTTTGCAGATGCCGCAGGCGCAGCCCCCGGGGTTTTTCCTCGGCGGCCTGATCAACCTCGCCCCGACGATGGGTTCCGCAGAGGCCTCTGAAGACCCGGCCTCTCCTCCCGCTCCGGCAGCCCGGCCGAACCCTGCTCGCGCCATAGGCATCGGGCCTTCGACCGTTCGCTCCGGTCAGCCCGTCGATATCGGGGCTACCGCAGGCACCGTCGTTCTTCCGCCAAAAGTGAAAGCAATTGGCGTGGACGCGTTTGTGGAACGGATTGGAGCGAAACTTGATACGGCCTCCCCGGAGGAAGTGGGCGACGACCTCGTGAGAACTGCAGTCGAAGAACCCACGGGTGACCTGCAGTTCGATCTTGCCAAGACCCTAGAAGAGATGACCGGAGACCTGTCGGCCTACGAGAAAGACATCGACACCCTGAACCGCGGCATCATCGGTGCGGCGATTGCGGCCGGAACCTCCGCACGTGCTACGGAGAATATCGCCAAGGGTATGTTGGTCGGTATGGAAAGCGTTAAGGCGACAGAAGAGCGCCGGGCAGCCGATGCTCAGGCCTTGCAGCTCAAGGCTCTGGAAGTTCGCGCTGCAGAGCAGGCTGCCAGAGAAGCTGAGATCAAGGCCGGGGAGAAAGCTAAGACCGAGGCCGAAGCTAAGCTGGCAGAGGATGTTCGAAGCGCGTATTCGAGAGCGCGGGATTCTATCATTGAGTCCGGCATCAACAACGTCGGCAAGCTCCCGGAAGGCATGACCCTGACGCAGTACGCCGAGTCGTTTGGTCGTTCTCAGGCTGAAGCCACGTATGGCAAGGAGGCCGTTGACGCCATCCTCGGGACACCCGCGGCCCCGGCATCCGGCACTCCCACGTTGGAGCAGTACATGGCGGCGGTGAGGCAGCACCCGAACAACAAGGGACGGACGCTTACCGACGAGCAACTTACGGAGAGTTATAACCGTAAATACAAGGGCTAATTGATGGCTGACTTCTTCGATCCGTTTGATGCCCCGTCAACTCCTGCGGCTGACTTCTTCGATCCCTTCAGCGCCCCCGGCACATCTCTGCAAACCCCCGAGGCGGGCGCGGATAGCAGCGAGCAGTTCTACGACGACACCGCCCTTGGCGAGATCGGGGAAGGTATTGTCTCCGATGCTATCGGCATTGGTGAAGGTGTGCTTGGCCTCGGGGCCATGGCCGTCGACGTTGTTGCTGACACCAACTACGGGGATCAAGTCACGCAGAGGGCAGAAGCTTTGCGCGACGCCCTCGGCGTTGACCCGGAAGGCTTCCTCGGCAAGGGTGCCGAGATCGTTACCCAGTTCGTGGTCCCCGGCCTCGGTGCCGCCGCTAAGGTGAACAGCCTAGCCAAGGCCGCTCGCGCTGCCAAGGCCGCCAAGGCTGGACCGTGGGCCAAGGCTCCCGGACCTATGACCAAGGCCGAGCGGTTCTCTCTGGCTGCCAAAGAGCTTGCCGCCGCAGGGGCTGTTGACGCGGTGGTGTCGACAGACAACACCACCACCCTTGGCGACTGGGTCGAAGCCGGACCTACGCAGACAGAGGACTTGATCGGCCTGAACGGCCGCGAGAAAGCATTGGCCCGACTGGGCAACCGCCTCAAGATGGGCGTCGAATCCACGGCCCTTGGTGGTCTGGTCCAAGGCGCGCTGGTCGGCGGCGGTCGGACCTTGGGCCAAACCCGGGTGGCCAAGAACATTGCCGGAGCCGCGAACCGCAAGATCGACGAGGTCGGGCAGAGCATCGACAACCTGTTGATTCGCAGGATGACTGCCGTCCCCGGCAGCGCGGACGAGCTGGGCGGATTTAAGAAGGGGTTGGCCGACGCCATCGCCTTCTCTCAGTACCGTGGGTTTCTTCCAGAGCAGGTTGCAACGCGCCGCCTTCTCATGGAGGGGAAGGTGCAGTCGCAGATCAAGCGCGCCGACCGACTCCTGAACAGCCTCGAGACCGAGATCGACAGCGCCATCAAGGCTTTCCCCACAGGGCCGGGCGGGAACCTCGACCGCGTCGGCATCATGAACCGGATCGAGTCGTATCTGACCGAGACGGACCGCGCCGTTAAAGCGCGCGTCCTCAAGGAGCTCCCAAAGAACGTCCGACAGAATGCGATCCGCATGCGGAAGCATGTCGACGAGCTGTCAGAAGGTGTCCTCAACAGCAACTTCTTGAAACAGAACAACTTCGTCACGCGTGACGGGCAGAACCTGAACGACCTCATCGAGCAGAACCTCAACAGCTACCTGCGCCGTCGGTACCGGGTCTTCGAGGACGCGAAGTACACGCCCACGCAGGATTCGATCAAGGTTGCCAACGACTTCTTCCGCTCCAACCGGAAGGCTGTCGAGCGCGAGCTGACAACGCTCGCTCGTAACGACCCCTTTGGAGAGGCCGTCACGGACGACTTCCTGATCCGGAATGGTTTGAACCGCGTCGGGACAGGGCCCGACATGCGTATCGAGCTGGGGGCAAAGGTCACCGATGAAACGGTGGACCGTGCCCGCGAAGCCTTCCTGAACCGCTACAGCATTAGGAACCGCGAGAAGCTGTCTGGCGGGCGGGTTGCCCGTGACCGCCTCGAGACAGGGCTGTTCATGACTCGCGAGGCCGTGCCAAAGCCGCTGCGGCAGTTGCTTGGCGAGGTGGATGACCCGAGGGAAGCGTACCTCGGCACCATCGCAGACCTCGCGCAGTTCAACGCTGTCGACGACTACTTCGGCTCGGTTGCAAAACTTGCCGAAGGAAACTCCGGACTTGGCAAGCTCTTCGTAAACGGGAACAACCTTACTCCTGACCAAGCCAAGGCGCTCAAGGACCGTGGGTATGTCAAGCTCGGCGGCGAAGACGGGCAGAGCAGCATGGTCGGCGCTGTCGGGAAAGTCCCCGACGAGATCGACAAGATGGTTGGCCGAGCAGGATGGGGCAGCCTCGATGGCTATTTTGTCCCTGCCCCGATCTATAAAAACCTTACGAATCAGGTACTTGCAGAGGACAGCTTTGGTGCCGCGATCACCAACGCCACCGTCGGCACCTTCCTGAAAGCCAAGGGCATCTCGCAGTACAGCAAGACCGTCTTGTCCCCGATCACGCAGGTCAGGAACTTCACCACCGCAGTGGCCTTCGCCACTGCGAACGGGAACATCCCTGTCATCGGCCGGGGCGGGAGCCTGCTTGACTCCGCGCAAGCCATCTTCGCGAACATCAGAAACAAAGGGTCTGACAAAGTATTCGACGACATCCTCGACGCCCAGCGGCGCGGGGTGATCGGGACCAACGCAGAGCTCCGCGAAATCCAAGACCAACTCAACAAGGGGCTTGGTCTCACGGCCCGCGAACCTCGGAACTTTGCAGAGGCTGTGGCGGGCAGGACCGGGGTGGTTGGCGAGAAGATTGTCAGCGGTGTCGGGAAGGTGACGAAGCCCTTTGAGATTCTGTATCAAGCCTCGGACGACTTCTGGAAGTACTTCAATTACAACGCCGAGCAGGCGCAACTTCGCCACGCTCTGCGTGGTGCGGACGACGCGGCCAAGATCAAGTACCTCACGCGGAACGGCACCGATGTTACCCCTGAGATGGCCGAGGCCATCCGCAAGGGCGACGTCGACATCGACGATCTGATCAAGGATCGCGCTGCACAGATCGTTCGGGACACCGTCCCGAACTACAGCAAGGGCGCGTCAGAGCTGGTCCAGCTCGGCCGTAAGCTCCCGGTTGGTAACTTCATCACCTTCCCGGCGGAGATGTTCCGCACAAGCTTCAACATTGTGAAGCAGGGCTTGGACGACATGGCCTCGGAGATTCCGGCGGTTCAGGCCCGGGGGCAGCAGAGGCTTCTCAGCTTCGGCTTCACGACGGCCGTCGTACCTGCGGCCATTGCCGAAACAGCTCACCAGCTTTCTGGCGTGTCTCGCGAGGAGATGGACGCCTACCAGCGTTCCTTCGCCGCGCCTTGGGAGAAGGGCTCTATCCTTGTCCCGGTCGAGCGGACCGAGGACGGGAAGATCAGGTACATCAACCTGAGCACCTCGAACCCCTATGACATTGTTTCTCGCTTCGCGAACCGTGCTATCAGCGAGGCGGAGAACGCGGCGGCAGAGGGCAAGGACCCGGGTCAGGCTTTGACCAGTGTCATGGTCGGCACCCTCACGGAACTCTTCGCCCCGTTCCTCTCGGAAGCCATGCTGACAGAAGCGCTTGTCGACATCAGTCTTCGCGGCGGCCGGACCAGCACCGGGGCGGAAATCTACAACCCGCAGGACAGCTTTGGCGACAAGGGTTCCAAGATGTTCTTGCACGTCATGGAGACCATGCTCCCGAACCTCGTCCCGATCAACGTGTCCGGCGGCGAGATCGAGCCCAGCCGTTTTGCCCGAGGTGTCATCGGCAGCCTGTCCCCGGACCTTGTTGACCCGAAGGACAAGCTCGGCCGCGAGCGCGAACTGACGACCGAAATCTTCCGGCAGTTCACTGGGATCACCCCGATGGAGTTCGATCCGAAGAAGGGGTTGGAGTTCAACGCTTTCCGGATGCAGCAAGCGCAGACGGATGCCAAGCGGATGTTCAACCGCGTGACCGACGATGCCAACGCCACCCCCGAAACCTTCCTGAATGCCTACGTCGAGGCCAATCAGGCGAAGCTTCGGGTGGATCGCGCGTATTACCGGATGATCAAGGACCTCCAAACGATGGGCCTTCCCGAGGACGAAATCCGGCAGATTCTCAAGAAGAACAACATCGGTGGATTCGGCGCGTTGATGCGGGGCATGTTCGAGCCCTTCACCATAAGCGAGCGCAACTACCAAGAGATGCAGGACGCGGGAACCATCGACCGCTTCCCGCAGTCTGAAATCCTCGACCTTCGGAACAGCCTTCTCGAAGTTCCCTTGGAGAGTGTGCCGGACATCGAAGCGCCTAGCGTCGAGGCCCCTGCGACAGAAGCACCTAGCTTCTTCGACCCGTTCGAAGCGCCGAGTGGCGGAGGCAGCGGCAGTCGCTCAACACAAGGGGCGGCACCGCCGCCCCCCGCCTTCGGTTCAGTGCCAGCACCCTCGGCACCACAAATGCCGACGGCACCGGCGAATAGAGCCTCCTTGTCTCCGAGCCTTCTCGGAGGGGACCTCGCGTCGCAGATGGCGAATATGGAAATTGCACAGCGCCTCGGGGGTTAGAACTCAAACTTCGGGTTGACCTCGACGGTCAACCCGTGGGCCCCGAACAGCTGAACCAGCTCGTCGACGTCTTGAAAGACCTCTTCAAAGGCGTCTGCGCTGTAGGCGTCGGCGAGGTTGAGGGCATGCGCCACCACCCTCGTAAACGCTTCGATCTGCAAGGGGTCCATGTCCTTGAACCCCACGCTCTTAACCTCTTGTCCGTTCATCCAACCTCACCCCAATTGTTGCCAAGCTCTTGGTCCACCTTGCTGGGAACCTTGAGGGACAGCCCTTCTTCCATGATCTTGGTGATGCGGGCTGCCTGCTCGTCGGACTCCACGTTGAAGCACAGTTCGTCATGCACCGTGAGGAGCGGGACCAGTCCCTCCTCGTAGCATTCTGCCATGGCGAGCTTGTTCTGATCGGCAGCGGAGCCTTGGATCACACGGTTCAAGGCTTTGTAGGTGAACGCCCGTCTCAGGCGACCCATCCCACCGTACTCGCGCTGCGCGTCGTCGTACTTCATGGGTTTATTGTACCCGAAGGTCGCGGGTTCCCAAAGATCAAAGCGGCACAAGCGGCCAAGAATGGTGCGGATGCGCCCCTCTCTTTCGGCCCTTGTCGAGGCAAGGGTGGCCAGCTTCTTCACGAACGGCACCTTCTCTTGGTACTCGCCCATGAGCGCCTTGGCCTGCGCGTCAGACAGCCCGAGCTGGTTGGCCAGCTTGCCCACGCCCATGCCGTACATGATGCCAAGGTTGATGGTCTTGGCCGCCTTCCGGCTGATGCCTGCCATGTCTGCCACCATCTGGTGCAGGTCGGCATCCCCGCGCTGGTACTCCTCGACGATGGACTTGACCAGCGGATCGCGCTCCGTGTCGGGGTGGCTGGCCGCGAAGTGTACCAAGAGCCGCGGTTCTTGGGACGAGTAGTCGAACGATCCCCACTTGCACCCATCTTCCGGGACAAAAAGTCCCCGGATTACCTTCTTGATGTAGGGGTCCCGGGCCGGGATTTGCTGGAGGTTCGGGTTCGAAGAAGAGAAGCGCCCGGTCACCGTGCCGCCATCGTCGGAGCGGAGCTGGTGCATCTCGCAGTGGATGCGGCCGTTCTTCTGGTAGCGCAAGATCGAGTCAATGAACGTGCTGTCCGCTTTGTCCATCTCGCGCAGTGTGACGAGGGCCTTGGCCACCGGATGCTCCATGGCCTGCAGGAATTGCTTGGTGAAAGACGGCGCTCCGGCCTCGGTCCTTGGATACTCCAGCCCGAGAGCGTCGAACATCTTCTGCACCGAGGCGGCCGACCACGGATCGACCTTGACCCCGGACTCCCTGCCGATCCAGTCGGACATCTCGTTGGCCCGCTTGCGAAGCTCCCTCTTCGCCTGCTCCGCCTTGTCCAGATCGACCTTGACCCCGCGCATCCGCATCTCGATCACGGCGGGCAGGACCCTGTGCTCGAGCGTCAGGACGGACATCAGGCTTTGCTCCTCGAGCATGGGCTTGAGGCGCTCCCAGAGCTTGAGTGTCAGCACGGCGTCGGCCTCGGCGTAGACGCCCACGTAGCGGGCGGGCAGCTTCCACATCTCCGACTTGGGGTCGATGCCCCACTCTGCCGCCGCCTGCCGCAGGACCTTCTCGTCCTTCCGCATGCCGAGGTAGTCCTTGCCCAAGAGGTCGAGGCGGTAGGACATGCGGTTTTCGTCCAAGAGCGGGGCGGACAGCATGGTGTCAATGATTGGGCCTTGAATATTAACACCCTCGGCCATGAGCCAGCCCGTATCGTAGCTGGCGTTGTGCATGACCTTCGTCATGTGGGGCGTGGCCAGTTGCTTCTGCAGCCAGCGCAGCGTCAGCTTCTTGTCGAGGTTCGGCCCGTTGGCGTGGGCGATGGGGAAGTAGCCAGAGAAGTCCCCAGCCGCGACGGCGATGCCGATGATCTCGCCGTTCTTGGTTGCCCAGCCGGGTCCCATCTCCGTCAGTTGCGGGTCCCTCGTCTCGAGGTCGATGGCCATCAGCGTGTGGCGCGTCAGGTCAGGGAACTCAGAGGGCATGAACCACTCGACGTCCGGGTTGGACAGGTCCATCTTCAGCAGGAAGTCGTCCGTGCTGACGTCGAAGCGATCCTTGGTCATTCCGCGCATTCCCCTGCGATGGCAGCGTATGCCGCCGCATCAACATAGTTGTCCTCGTGGTACCCGGCCATCGACCGAGCGGCCTTGAGCATGGTCATCATCCACGCCACATCCTCCGCCTCGACCTTAACAAGACTGTTGTTGCGCTGGGTCAGGTAGACCTGCCAGAGATCAGCGATGTTCGTCAGATTGTCTTTGACGGGGCCGTAGGAGTCCTGCCGCTCCCCGCCCGTCACCTCGGCGGCGCGCTTCAGGATTTGGATTCGCTTCGGATCAGAGGACATAACGATACTCCTTGTCGGTGTGGACGAACACGAGGTTCTTCTTGGCCCGGCTTCCGCACACGTACATGGTCCGGTGTTCGTCGTCGGGGAACTGGGTGTTGACGCAGGCCTTGGTTGAGGACAGATCGACTGCGACGTTGTCCTCCTCGCCACCCTTGGCGGCATGCCCGGTCGAGAGTTTGATGCGCGGCTCGCCGGAGATGTCTTCGCCCCGGCGCTCGAGGCCACGGATGTAGTCGGCGTCGTAGCTCCCGAGGTTCAAGACCTGAAGCGCGTCCATGCCACGCGCCGCGATCATCCCGGCCGAGGCCACGAGCTGGTCGTAGTCGTAGAGGCCCTCGGGGTTGAAGGCTTCGAGGAGCTTGGTGGACCCGCGCTTGAGGGCCGCAGCGTCGCCTTGCTTGGGCAGCATCTCATAGAGCGCCTTGATCGCGCCCACCGGGAGAGCCCCGCCTGTCTGCAGGGTGCGCCACCCCTTGATCGCATCGGCCAGCTTGGGATCGACGGAGTTGCGGCCGTAGACCTTGAACATGTAGCCGTCCTGCCGCAGGCGCTGGGCCCACTCCTGCACGTAGGAGTTGGTCCGGGCCAGCACCATCCACTTGCCCTCCCGCAGGTCAAGGTGCCGAGGCCCGATGACCCTGCTCACCGAACCTTCGTGCCCGGCCGGATGGAACTCCTTGGGCAGGCGGTCGCGAATGCGGCTGGAGATACCGACGCACGTCTCGTAGACGGGGCGAGGCAGGCGGTAGCTCTGGGAAAGCACCTCGATGTTGCGCGAGCTTTCCATGAAGAGCTTAACCTTGACGCCAGCCCAGCGGTGGATCGCCTGATCGTCGTCGCCTGCGAAGAGGACGCGGTCGGACCGCTCGGCCAACAGCTCCACCATCCGCCATTGCAAGGGCGTCAGGTCCTGCGCTTCGTCGACCACGATGAGCTTGAGCCTCGGACCTTGGAGCTCCTGCACCACGACCTCGTTGATCATGTCCACGAAGGAGAACTTGTTGTACGTGCTCTTGTAGAACATGAGCTCCTGCTCGACCTTCTTGAGCATGGGCCACGACAGGTTCCAGTCGTTGGTCTCGGAGAACTCCTGCTCAAGGGGAATGCAGCGCATGATCGAGCGCTCGAGGATGGAGACATACTTGTCTCCCCCTACGGTCTGGGCAATGATCAGGCCGTCTCTGGCAGAGCGATCATCGACACCCTTGATGTCGATGCCAAGGCTCCGGCCGAAGTCTTTCCAATCCGCCTGCGCCATGATCTGCGAGGGCGCGATCCCGAGCAGCCGCAGGCCCATGGCATGCAGCGTCTGAAACCACGGCAGGTCCTTGGGCGTGAGGTTGAAGCGGGCGCAGGCGCGAGACCGGGCTTCCTCCACCGACTTGCGGGTGAAGGACACCATGGCGATCTCGTCAGGCCTCGTCCCCCGGGCCAGCTCCTGCTCCACTTCCCAGATCATTCGGTGGGTTTTTCCGCACCCGGGGGGACCGAGCAACAGCTTTCTCCGTTCCGTGAAACTTGCCTCTGGGTCGCGCATAGAGCCACTCCTCAATCTCTTTTTTCGAGAACCGGGACACCGAGTTCTGATCCATTTCATCGCCAAGTGAATAGGGCTTCGGGAATTTGTCGTCCTTGATCCACTTGTACAGGGTTGATTCCGATAGGTTCAGCCAACGGCACACGTCCGCGGCCCTGAGCATTCGGTCGTCCTGCTCAGAAGGGAATACGGGCAGCTTCATCGTTCGTCTCCACTTTCATATCTACTTGCTCGTCCTTGTAGGCTGGCACCCACCAGACCCGGACGGTTGTCGTTCCCCCATCCTCTTTCCTCACGCCTTGGTGGCCGTGGCAGGGGCGGCCGTCGTTCAGGTCCTTGATGAAATTCTGCACCTGCACCCGGCTCACATGGGTGAACCCGCGAAACTTCAGAAACTCCATCAGGCCTGCGAAGGTAAACTTCGTGAGGCCCTTGTCCGTCCAAGGCTTGCCCATCGCAACTTCCTCGGCCACCATGGCGCGGATGTTGCTGGTGCAATACTCCCGGATCAGGTCTTCGAACTGGCCGCGCAGCGTCAGCTCCGGCGGGGCCTCGAGGTGGATGGCGGTGTCGAGAAGACCGTTCACCACCTTGTTCCACTCGGCCGCCTTGATCGTGGGCGGCATGCGGTCAACCTGTTCGACGCATACGTTCTGGAAGGCTGTCTGGCTGGTCAGTTGCTGCGAGGTGATCTCGAGGCGCTTGCCGTCGTAGTCGAGGAAGAACATCTTGGGCGACGAGTTGAGGATCGTCATCCCCGTCAGCTTCGGGAACTCAACCGCCCCGCCACTGCCGATGCCAAGCTTTCGGCTCCGACACAGGTCTTTGTTGCAGAAGTTGCAGAGCGGGGTCGCCGTGCACTGATAGCCGTAGTCCTTCTTGTCGTGCTGCTTCTGGAGGCCGACCACCTCTTCGGCAGGCAGCGGGTTCTCGCAGTAGCGGACGTTGCTCTCCTCAAGCATCCGCTTCCACCCTTCAGAGCTTGCCTTCTTGTGTGCCGTAGTCAGGTTGAACAGGGTGGTGTTGCGGTAGTCGTTGATCACACCCTGCAGGATGATCTGTTCGAGGCAGGGCGGGTAGTCCTTCAAGTCTTCCCGCTTCTCCACGTGCGGCGCAATCTCCAGCTTGGACAGCGGGACACGCGTCGCCTCGACCTTGTCGAGAAACTCGACGAGCGTCATGGCCTCGCCTGTTTCCGACACGGCATAGCGCACCGTCTCGTCGGCGTTGAAGTAGGGCGAGTTGATGAAGTTGCCCACGTCGCCACGGTCGAACAGAATCTTGTCCTGCTTCGGGAAAATCTCACGGCCAGCGTAGCCCAAGAGAGCTGCCACCTCGGTCAGGTATTCTCGGACCATGGCCGCTGGATACCAGTCGTCCAAGAACAGATAGAGGTGCGCGCCGCCAGACTTCGAGCGGCACTGCACGAGCGGTAGCTTCTGGCTCTTGATGCGAGCAGCCAGCGCCTTTTGGTCAAGGTCGTAGTCATCGATGTCGATGGCCCCGAACTTGCATTCGTTCTTGGAATTGATCGGGATCGACCCGACGCCCTGCTTCCCAGCAAGGTGCGCCTTGACGTGCTCCTCCGTCATCAACTCCCGTATGACATAGCTGTTTGCTTCTGCTTTGCCGTTTCTCGCAACTCGGCCCACGGTCGTTCGACCGTGCGCCAAGTCCGATCCTTCGAAGGCAAGCAGAAGACGTCTGGCAAGGGACATTGTCTTCTCCGGGCGCGGAAGGTGGGAGGGGGCTCACGCCCCCTCATGCTCAAAACGGGCTGTCGTCGTTTCGAGCGCCGCCGCCGTCGCCACCGCCGTGGTTCTCGGCCTGTGCCTTGAGCTCGCCGCGCATGACGCCGTCGCGGAAGGCTTTACCCTCCATCAACAGCTCGCGGGTCTCAACCATCCCAACCTTCTCAACAGACCAGTTGTAGAAGTCGCCCTTGTCGTTGGTCTCTTCCACGGTCTTCAAGCGCCACATAAATCCGAACACGGGCGGGGATTTGATTTCGCCCGTTTCCGGATGCCGCACCTTCAACTGGTTGATGTTTGTCTTCCAGCGGCGCGAGACCTTGAGCTGGGTAGACTTCATGTCGATCACGACAGGCTGGGTGATGCCGTCTTCCCCGACGATCAGGCAGAAGTGCTGGTCAGACTTCACCAGCTCGTTGCCATTCGGCAGGATTTCCTTCGAGCCATCACGCGAGGTGCGCTGCAGGATCGGGTCGTTGGCGCTGATCTCGCCCCGGAACCCGCCGCCTGAGGTGCGAGGAACAAACTCCAGATACTTCGTTGTCTGGAAGCAGGGCACCACGACAAGGCCCGTCTCCCCGGGCCACATCTCCCCGGTCAGCGTATTGTACGCATCGCCTGCCGAGAGGCCTTCGATGTACTCGCCCTTCTTCTTGTTCAGTTGGGGCGACAGGGACTGTGCCACACGAACAAACGGGATTTGCATCTCCGACGAGTCGAACGATGTGCCCTCCCCAGCCATGTCGAAGATGTCGTTCATCAAGTCGGTAGACAGGGCGGTCTCTTTAGCTTTTGCCACAGCAGTGGTCATGATTATTTCCTCCGGATTTCAGCAGCGTTGACGACGTAGGCACCGAACAGGTCGAGGTCGATGGGCTTGCCATCCTCGACGCGCTCTTTGACAAACGCTTTCAACGTCATGGGGTGGATGTGGGTCTTCACGTCGGGGTCGAAGCCCTGCTCGCGCAGGATGCCGACAGCGTTCTTCGCGGCGTTGTCTTCGCCACGACCAAAGGACACCACCACGTCGTTCTTGATGATGTCGTCGAGGCCGTTGTCGCGCAGCCAACCGAAGGCCTGCTCCCGCTTCTCGTCAGAGATCGAGGCAGACACGATGAGCTTGCGGGTAACGGTGACGCCGTCCACATCCAACCGATCCACGCCCATCTCGTCCATGACGCCGGGGATCAATTCGGTGGTGAGCTTCTGGCGCTCCTGCTTGAGACCCTTCAAAGCCTGCTCGGCCTTGTCGATGTCGGAGTCAACGGTCCGCAGCTTGCGGACGAGGTCGCTCAGGTTCTTGGTCTCTTGGGTGCCCACGTTTGACAGCGCGTCGGCTTCGCTGAAGATGTCGTCAAAGATGTCAGTCACAAGTATATCCTCTTCAGGTTTGTGGTTGAACAACAAGTCGTCTTGCTGTACATGGAGTATATCGGAGGATATGCCATGACTGTCAAGCTGAATTTTAAGACGACGCCATATGCCCACCAAGTGACCGCGCTTGAGCGGTCCATGGACCGAGAATCCTATGGCTTCTTCATGGAGATGGGAACAGGAAAGTCGAAGGTCCTGATCGATACCATCTCGAACCTGCACCTCGAGGGCAAGATTGACTTCGCCTTGATCATTGCACCGAAGGGCGTGTACCGCAACTGGGTTGCCAAAGAAATCCCGGAGCACATGCCGGACGAGATCGAGAAGCGGGTGATTCGCTGGGTCTCGTCTGCCAACAAGCAGCAAGAGGCGGAGATCAAGTCGGTCGGCAAGGCCTTCGGTGGCCTGACCCTCTTCGTCATGAACGTCGAAGCCTTCTCTGCTCTCAAGGGCAAGCAGGCAGGCGAGTGGCTGGGCAAGAAGTTCGGGCACCGTGGTCTGATCGGCATCGACGAATCGACCACAATCAAGAACCACAAGGCCAAGAGGACCAAGGCCCTCGTCAAGATCGCCTCGCTCTTTCGGTACCGCCGCCTGCTGACAGGTTCGCCTGTGACCAAGTCGCCCATGGATGTCTATGCTCAATGCGAGTTCCTCGGACCTCGGCTCTTGGGCTGCGATAGTTACTACTCGTTCCAAGGGCGCTATGCCGTGACGCAGAAGCGCAAGATGGGGGCACACAGCTTCGAGCAGATCGTGGGGTACAAGAACCTTGAAGACCTGTCACACCGCATCGACCAGTTCGCCTACCGCGTCCTGAAGAAGGAGTGCCTCGACCTGCCGGAGAAGACGTACACCGCCCGCTACGTGTCGATGACCGACGAGCAGTCGAAGATGTACGAGGAGATCAGGAAGGACGCATTCACCTTGGTCGATGGGACAGAGCTTGTGTCCACCCCTGTCGTCATCACCCAGCTTCTCCGCCTGCAACAGGTGCTGTCAGGGCATCTCAAGACAGACGACGGCGAGGTGTTGACGTTCAAGTCGAACCGCATGGAGGCTCTCCTCGAGACCATGGAAGAGCACGATGGCAAGGCCATCATCTGGTCTCGCTTCCGGCACGACATCATCGGCATCACCGAGGCGCTTCGCAAAGAGTATGGCGAGAATGCGGCGGCCGCATACTTTGGCGACACCTCTGACGAGGAGCGCAACCGTATCGTCCGTGACTTCCAGATACCGGGCCACCCGTTGCGGTTCTTTGTGGGCAACCCTTCGACCGCAGGCTATGGTCTGACGCTGACAGAGGCGAACCTCGTGGTCTACTATGCCAACAGCTTTGACCTCGAACATCGGCTGCAGTCAGAGGATCGGGCGCACCGCATCGGGCAGCGCAACCCTGTGACCTACGTCGATCTGATCACGGAGAAGACGGTGGACGAGAAGATCGTGGCGGCGCTGCGGAACAAGATCGACATCGGCGCTAAGGTTCTGAGAGAGGAGGCAAGGAAGTGGCTGCAACTCTGACACGGATGCAAGAGCTCGACATCATCACGGGCGACGACATCATGGCGCAGTGGCAGTTCATGAAGGCGGTCCTCGAGTTTAAGTTCGGGGACCTGCCGAGGGAAGAAGCCCTCGCCCACATGAGTTACTTCAGTGGGCTCGAGGTGTTCTTCTGCGAGATCATGCTCAAGGAGATGTGCCGGGAGCGCTTGGCCACCCTTATGATTTCTTTCCCGAAGCTTGAACCTTGTCCGCCGCCGTATTACCCCCTGCCGATTGAATCGCGTGGTACTTTTCGCGGATCATCACGGCGAGCTGGCGGGCCATCGACCGATCCTCGTGCTCCGCAATGAGCGACAAAAGCTGGTGGTCGTCCGCAGGGACGGCCACGTTCTTGAAGACCTGATCTTTGTGGGCCATTGTGTGTAAACTCCAACAGGCTTATGTCGGGGTTATACACTTCCTGTGCGCCGGGAACAAGAGTCTTTGGTCGCGAGGGGCGCGATGGTGGATGACTAGCCGTAGCGCAGTCCGGTCTTCGACCAATACAAAACCGCGGTTTCGTGTGCGCCCCTCGTGGTTTAAGTTACAGCGCTAACCCGTTGCCTGCAAGCGCTTTTCCGCAGCTTTCTTTGCCAAGGCGCGTTCGATTGACGCCTTGCTGGCAGAGAAGACGGGGTTCTTTTTGGGCGCATCTTTGATCTCGTCAGTCCAGACAAGCAGTGGCTTGGTCTTCGGCGGGGGCGGGGCCCACGACACGCCCAAGGGCAGGGCAATACCGAAGCGCTCGGCGGCGGAGTCGATAGACTTGCGATGGAAGCCATAGTGTCGGGCCGTTATCGCAGCGTTCCACCCCTTGTTCAAGGCAGCTTCGATCATGTCGCGGGTGATGTGTCTCTTAGCCATCAGTGTATCTTCTTCTTGAAAGGTTCGTTGGTATCGAGGTGCTCGGCGGTTCCTTTGAGGAACGATGCCGTCATCTTGTCAGAGACCCCGCATGTTCGGTTGTAGGTTACCACCGTGGTCAGAAGCAATGAAGCCCCGGCCCTTGGTTCTTCTACGTAGGTGTCCACGAGCAGCATGATAAATGCAGCCAGTTGCTGGGGCTGCATTGTCTGGGGCATCTGCTGCATGATCTCCTCTATGAGGTCCCCGGTCATTGTCTCTGGTTTCGTCAACGGTTGTTCCTTTCCCAAGGTCTGTCGTCATAGCCATTGGCCTGACGCTTTATGCGGTTCACTTCATCGAGATTCTGTCGGGCCATGTAGAGCACCAGCTCGAGCTGCTCCTGCGTGACCCAAAGTCCGGGCAGCTTGACGTAACCTGCGGAGCGCAGGGCCCGGGAACCGGGGCTGTCGCTCTCCCCTCGGCCCATCAGTCGCTGTCCGTTGTGATTTCGTAAGCCACGAGATGCAGGACACCCACGGCAGCGGCGAGGGGCATTCTTCCGCTATACTCATAGACCAGCGCCTTGATGCGGTCGCCCAGTTCCCCGGTCACGTCCTCGGCCCGCTTGCCATCGCCCTTGAAGATGCGGATGTCAGTCACGGCTCTCTCCCATCAGTGCCTCTACATCATCCCTATCAGTGAAGGTGATGTAGCAGTGGTTGCTTTTCCCGATGCCAAGCAGCACATCGTACCTGTGCATGGTGCGGCTTCTCGGGGCGTCCTCGATCCCATTGCGTCGAACCAACTCGCGCAGCAGGTCTTCGTCGGTGTAGTTTTGCAGGTCACTCATCACATCAGCCCCGCCGCCTGCAACGCCTTGATGGCGATCCGCAGCTCAGGATAGCCGAAGACCGCGACCCAAGCCGAGATCGACGTGACGCGCAGGACGCCGCCCGCAAGCATAAGACCGCCGAACATCATCCCGGCGACGGTTCCAAGGGCACGGGCTATCTTAGAGCCGTCGTCCGCGGCGTCCCAGCCATCCTGCGTGGCGGCCCACAGCAAGCGCCACAGCTTCCACACAATGAGCGCGGCGACCAACTGCATGACGCCCAGCATCAAGTGGTGAGCGGCCTCCACCCTGAAGGCCAACAGCGCCAGATCGACGGCGTCGGCCCCATACTGATCCACCGCACCCTTGAGGGCCTCGGCGATCTCTATCATCGCCACGTCCATCTTATCTGACACGGCCTCCACGATCTTCTCATTGTCCATTCTGGCTCTCCTCCATGTTCACATTCGCCCGCAGATACAGCTTCTTGGACCCGGCCCCGCAGGTCGGGCAAGGCTTCAGGTCGTCAATGACGTTAGAGGCATTAAGCCTCGCAATTGCAGCGGTGTGCTGGCTACCGAGGCGTTGGATTAGTTCTTCGTCACTCATGGCTCTCTCCTTTGATCTCTGCGAGGATGGCTTTGATCTCCCTTCGCGGGAAGGTATCAAAGAAAAATCCGCTAATCGGTTTCAAGCGGACTTCAATCTCCTCTAGCAACTCCGCCGCCTTAGTCAGCTTGGCCGTCAGGGCTTCGATGCGGTCGGCGCGGACGTATTGAATGCAGGGCCTGTCGTTGAGCGTCTTGCCCTCGTTGTCGTCCCAATCGCCCTCGCTCCAATCGCCTTCGCGCCAAGTCGCCACCCAAATCCGTTCTGGTGCGTCACTCATAGCTCTCTCCTTTGATCTCTGCGAGGGTGGCGCAGGAGATGTCGCGCATATCTTTGAATGCTTCTTCCACCTCATAGTCTTCGCCCCAGATCATTTGCTCATCGCGCTTAGCAATGGCGAGCAGCCCAGCTTCCGCCTTCGACAGCTTGTCCGTCAGGGCTTCGATGCGGTCGGCGGCTTCCCACCCATCATGCCCAAGCGGTTCGTATTCATCAGCTTTCCGCAGCCGTGCGATCAGTTCTGCGTCAGTCATTTCACGCAACTCCCCTGCACCCACTGCTTGTCGGCGGCGATGCACTGTTCGTAGCGCACCTGACCTCGCTCCAAGTCGGCAAAAATGATTTGCCCCATGCCGTAGAAAAATAGCCCCGCAACGGCGGTGATTGCCAGCGGCACGGCGTTGTCCCAGAAGTCTCTCATGCTCTCACCTCGTTGATGACGCGGCGCACCTGTGCCCGCATGTTAAGAAGCGCCCGGCGGTCGGTCTCGCACTTGAGGCCCTTGCCCTTGGGCAGGATGGCGGCCAGCTTCCCGGCCACCCGTACCTTGTAATGCTTGCCACCGTCCTCGACGGTGTATTCCAAGCCCGCCGCTGACACCTCGTCAAGCGCCGCCTGCACCGCGTTGGGGACGCGCCAAGTCATCTGCGCCCCCGGTTCCACGCGAGGCGGCTGATCTTGTTGGCCAGCTCGTCGAGCTCGGCCACGCTGATGCCGGGGTTGTCAAGCAGGGCAGTGAAGATCGCCCCTGTCAGGCGACGAGACGGCAGGATTGCCGACCCCTGAATGATTGCAGCTACTGCCTCGGCCTGCACGTCCCGAACAGGCATAGTCTTGTGCTCTCTGCGCCAGAACATCAGGCCTCTCCTTCTTGGTCGGTTACGTCCAGCCCCATGAGCGCCCGCCCGAGGACATAGGTGTTCTTGGCATAGTAGACAGAGGTGGCATTCTTCCTGCCCGGCGCGTAGACCTTGGCGCAGGCGATGCTTGAAGTGTCGTGCAGGCGCTGCAACGCTGCTCCTATGGCGTTGTACTTCGTGCGTTGGACCTCGGTTGCTGTCCATGAATCGAACCGCTCGTTGAACAGATCAACGTACACCTCGGCCCGGTTCCACACCTCGCCGCCCATGACCACGTCCAGAACCTGCTGCTCAAGAGTCTGACGGGACGGATGGATCGGAGGGGTCGGTTCGGCGAGCGCGGCGATGGCGGCAAGCGGGGCAGGCTTTGCTTCCTCGCGCGGTTCGTCCCGGTAGACCGCCACCGCCCGCCACGGAACCCGATGAGCATGCTCCGGGAAGTTGGGGACGTAGGACACATCGATCACTTCGCCGATCCGCAGGTTGTTCATTCGCGCCATCGCCGGAGCAATGGCCACGGCCTCGGGCTGGCCCGCGCTTGTGTCGTCACTGATAAACCCGAACACCACGCCTGATGCTGCGGCCGATGCTACTCGGACCTTGGACGTTCGGACCTTGGACGGGTCGTAATTCAATTCCATAGCCATGATCTTTCCTTCCGTGTGTTGTGGTAATCGGCCAATTAATTGGCCGATAATTGGCCGATCTCAATGCGCCGTTTCTTCGGCATGTTCTTCATCGTACATGTCTGCCGTCTTCCGAAGACCTTCTGAGACGGTCTCCCGGCTCATCCCCCAATAGAGGCCGAGGGTGTAGATCGTGCTGATGAGCGCGGAGATGATCTCTCCGGGGCCATCCAAGTACTCGCTGTAGATCGACATCGTGATGGCGCAGAGCTCACCGTTGCTCATGTCCTTGGGCAGGGCGGCGAAGACAGCGTCGAGGTGTTCTTTCGTCATGTTCGGGCTGAGTTGTTCGCTTGTCAAAATGGGCACTCCTTGCCTTGCTTGTACCAGTCGCTCGTCTCCGCTTTGGGATAAACCTTAGACTGGGGGGTTGTCGTAGTATTTTCGATGTGCTTGGGCCGCAGGCCCATCTGTTCCATGAACAGGCCGAAGTCGCCGTAGACCTCAGGGGTGAGGGTGCGGTCAGTCATTCCGGTATCTCCGTCAGCGTCCCGTCAGCCTCTTCGTAGTAGACAGGCACAGGTTGCCAGCCCCACGGACCAAGCTGCTCGACCCGCCAGTTGATGACAGGCGTCTCCGGGCCCTCGTTGCCGAAGATGTCCTTCGCCCGCTGCGTCCCAGAGACGTAGTTGATGACGCGGATCGCGCCCTCAAAGGACGGCTCGTCTGTCACTTTCCACTTAGCCATGGCTCAGTCCTTGACGTTTTTGTACAGGAAGAAGAGGACGTCTTGGTCGAGGCCCTCGTCGTCGTCATCGTCCAGATCGTCATCGATCCGGCCCACCCCGCCGCAGTTTTCGCAGTCGTCTTCGTACTCCTCAATGAAGCCGCTGTCGTTGGATGCGGAGTGGCGGTGGACGCGCTCGAAGAGCTGGGTCCCCGAACCTTGGCACTCTGGGCAGGTTTTAGTTGTTGTCATGCTGCGTCTCCCATTTTTGGTGCGTGGTATGCTTTCTTGATGCCGAAGGCCGGGTGCCCCGACCAGAAGCCTTCGATCCACTGGTACCAAAGCCCATCCTTGCGGAGCGTGGTGTTCTTCCATCCCTCCTCGGCCCTGCGCCAGTGGCCCCGCGTGTAGTGCAGTGGCATGCAGCGCACAGGCTCGTCGCGGGTGAGCTTGGCCTTGACCTCTTCGCCGATGTTCCACGTGATCTTGTGCCATGCGTCGGCTGCGTAAGTCCCGCTGCGCTTGGCCGCGCGGCGCTCCTGCCTCGATCCGGCAGGCTCTTTGATGGTGAAGCCGGGTTGGTTCAAGATCGAGCACATGGCGGCAACGGTGAGCGTGTGCATGGAGTAGATTTGTTGGTCCTCTGGGCGATCCACAGATGCGTCATTGGAGATACGAAGCGAGTCCGCCACCCCAACCCGATAAGACCCTTGAAGCAAGGAACCGAAGTAAGGAGAAGTGATATACACGTGGTACTTGTCGCTCTTAGTGTCGGCAACGGCAAGGTACATGAATGGAAGGTTCTCTGCCCGGCCCTCAAAGGTGATCCGTGTGCCGGGTGACCAGAACGCACAGACATTCGACGGCAGGCGGCAGTCGCTGTCCAAGACAAGCTCGTCAGTGGTCTTCCCGCCAAAGGTGTTCTCGTAGACTTGGTCCGTAGCCCGACCAACGCTCTCGTCGATTTGGTAGAAGTCGCACTCCGTCAGCACTTCAAGCACGTCCTCTGCCAGCTCGATGTCGTCTTCCGTAACGCCCGGCATGTCCTTCACAAGAAGCTGCGCCCTCCGGCACATCTCCGCCATCTCGACAACGGAGCTCGGCTCTCGGACCTTGGTCATTTCTTAAACTCCATGTCGAGTATCGCCTCTTCGGCGCGATATATGTCCGCCCGCAGGTCCACGATGGCGCTCATCGCCTCGTAGATCACGTCCGCCACGCCCTCTGCCCGCATCATGCGGAACTCTTGGACATAGGTCTTCGATGTCTCTGCCCTACGGGCCAAACGCTCCAGCCGCGCGACGATGTCGTCTCCGTTCTCTGTCATGCGTGAAACTCCTCTACGCCAAAGTCGCCGCCGCTGATGACGGCAAAGGCAAACATGCCGGGGTGGTCATTCTCGAACCGCTCTCGCGCCTCGAACTGGGTCTGGCAGGAATAGATTTCGTAGGCCATGTTCAGGTCCTCGTCTTGCCACATGAAGAGCCAGCGCATCACCAAACCCCCAACTCTGACAGCTTCTTGAACGAGCGGCGGTATGACTTGAGCATCCGATCCACGGCTGCAATGTCCAAGTCGAACTGCCCAAGGCAGCTCTCAACCTCGTCGGCATGCAGGGCATCCCCGCTGGTGTCGAATCCGGCAAGAGTATCCCGGGTCCTGAGAAGAGAGTTGCGGTAATCCTCCAACGCGCAGATGACGATGTCGGTTTCTGCGGCTCCGAGTTGAATAGCCATCACTCAGTCCTCCGCAAATTTTCCAGCGCAAGGGTGAGCTTGTCCGCCGTCCCGAACACTCCGTTGATCACCGTGATGCTAAAGCCCAGATTGTCTTCCAGACAGGTCCGCAACTCAGTCGCGGCCCCCAGAAATTGCTGGCAAGCGATTTCCGCAGCCTCAAGCTTATCGTTTGTCAGTGCCATCACTCCACCTCCCAGCCAAGCTCGGCAGCGCACTTGCGGATGGCCCCAACCACCTGCCTAGCGTGGCCCTCGCTCTCCAGAAGGATCGCGTCCTCGTACCAACCATCGGCCCCCTGCTCAATCACAACCCCCGTGGGCCAGTACGTCTCGTCCTCCCGCGGGCAGGCAGAGACCTGCGTTTGCAGGCTCTCGTGCCGGGACTTGATCTTGGTTGCCTTGTTCGTCATCACACCACCTCCCCGTGCGCCTTCAGCGCGTTTGTCAAGCGCAGCACCAGCGCCGCTCGCTGCATGTAGAACGTCATCTGGGCGACGTCGCCGTAGTCAGGCATCTCGCCAAACGCGCTGGCGGTGATGTCGTTCTGGGCACACGCCAGAGCTACGTTGGCCTCGTCAAGGATCAAGCAGATCATCTGTTCTTTGTTCTTGGGCATTGTAGTCTCCTTGGTTTGTTGTGTTGGTATGACTTGTGTACTACAAACAAGTTGGGGTGTCAAGGTTGGGGGTGAGGGGAGCTCGGGTGGGAGGTTCGCGGGCCTCGGACCTTGGTGCTTTACGAGTTCTCCTTATAGCGCCAAATCTCAAACAAAAAAAAAAAAAAAAAATAAATTCAAAGTGACCGTAAACACCGTAAAATGCGTAAATATGACCTATAAGTATTTGATTTCCAAAAACATTATTTTTTACACTACGAAAAAGTCATTTACGGTTCATCGTAAAATCTTCTCAGTCTGCCCTGTCCACTTTCGTTTTCTGCAGGCGAAACGCCTCTCGTTTGGGAAAAATCGCTATAAGGGGAACTCGGCGGAGGCCCTGCTTGTAAAGACTTGCCGCGCCCGGTATGATTGTTGAAACACCACAAGTAGACAGGTGCAGCATGGTTGAGAAGAAGAAGCCGGGGCCAGTGCCTCGCGTCAAACGCGGTATGGTCGTGGACCCAGCGCCCCTCTTGAAGTCGCAGGCCGAGCTGGAGCTCGAAGAAGAGTTTGGCCGGGAGATCACTGTCAGGCAGCGCAAGTTCTGCGAGGAGTATGTGGAAGGGCGGATGACGGCGACCGAATGTGCCCGTCAAGCTGGCTACAACGTAGGCTCGGCGGGCGAGATAGCTTCGAAGCTTCTGAACGGTCGCGACTTCCCGCACATCCCCCGATACATCGCCCAGCTCCGCGAGGAAAAGGAGCGGCTTTACGGCGTCACTCTGTCGGGTCAGCTCGAACGTCTTTACAAGCTGTCTCGCGCTGCCGAAGACGGCGGGCAATTCTCTGCCGCCATCAACGCGGAGAAGATCAGGTCTGCGCTCGGTGGCCTGACGGTTGACCGTCGCGAGAACATCAACACCATCGACCAGATGACGCGGGACCAGATCACCGCCCGCCTTGCCGAGCTGCAGCAGAAATACCCGCAGGCTTTCATCGTTGACGCGGAATACACGGAGGTGCCCAGTGGCAGGACCAGAGGCAAGGGTGTGGGCAAATATGCGGAAATCGCTGCCCCCGAGGTGCCACGCGACGCGGATTGAGAACCGCCACGGCGGCGGCATCCCCGATGTGCACATTGCCATCGACGGGGTGAGCTTCTGGGTCGAACTCAAAGCCAATAACAACAAAGCCCCAGCTTTGCGTCCGCAACAGGCTGCTTGGCATGCCAGACAGGCCTCATGCGGTGGCCTCTCATACGTGCTCTGCGGTTTTTCCACGTCGCCCTACCTGAAAATCTGGAGGGCCTCTGCGCCCTCTCCTACGAGCTCTGCGGGCATGCTCTGCGGCCCCGCGCTGATCGAGTCCGACAGCATGGCCGAAGCTCTGCGCCTGCTCTTTGCCGACGCCCTGCGGCTGAACGCCGAGCGAAGCTCTGCGGCCCTGCGCTTGGCGGGCGGATCGGAAAAGACCCCCGACGCCTAAGCGCCGGGGGCAAGGTGGCCGCGTCCGAGGCGGAAGGACGCGGCGCGGCAATCAACAATCCAGTGCAAGCCCTGTAAACCCTGTGACGCTGGCCACCCTGCGGCGGCGGTCAAGGTCCAAGAGCCGAAGAGCCAAGGCCTTGGCGTCCGCATAGGACGCGGCCCCGACTTCTTCTGTATATTCTGAGGCCCGGCCTGCGGGGGTGCGATAACGCACCGTTATCTGATACATCACGCGGGCCCCCTCAATGCTGCACAATGGCGACGGATTTAGGCGAGCGTGTCGCAAGCCCCGCGCAAAGCTTGCAAGCTTCGCAGGTTGTCCGCTTGCCCGCCTCTTTGCTGGCCGGGCACATAACTTCCCGGGCAAGATCGATCTCTGCGACGTCTTGAACCACGCGGAACGTGCGGGCCCCCGCTTCCCAAAAGGCCAGCGCTTGCGCGTATGTGTCAGCGCTTTGCATGG
>Ga0070749_10000162_pt1 | contig 40566 bp, 46 predicted proteins | sample VirMetDEL_Nov_18_FD_75180 | JGI IMG/M metagenome (GOLD analysis project Ga0070749, IMG submission 75180) | Aqueous microbial communities from the Delaware River and Bay under freshwater to marine salinity gradient to study organic matter... | ecosystem: Environmental > Aquatic > Marine >...
CTTGTTACAACAGCATCAGATTGAACCATTCTTAATGGCCGTTAAAGATGGTTCATTAACTAAGTTAGCTAAGGCTTTCCTAGAAAACCAATGGAATGAGACTAAATTGTAATTATTGAACAAAAGACTAGGTGCATGAATAGTGCGCCTAGTCTCTTTTAACGTGAGGCATGACACATGATTCCAGAAAATAATTTAGAAAATCAAGGCGCACGGAACGTGAAGCGCCCTAAAAATAGCAGTTTCCCCGACTCAAGCGCCAAGCTTCGCCCGCTTGGTATCACGATCACCAGAAAAGAGCATGACCTTATTTTCGATATACTCGCACTACCTACCGATAGCCTAGATTCAATTTTAGAGCGCCAAAATCACCTCATGCAAGCAGTTAGGCTAGTCTTAAACCACTAGCCTAGCGCCTCGATTCTTAAGCCAGAATAGAAAATCTTACACGTGTAAGGTTTTTCATAATATCCGAAGTTGTCACACTGTCACACTTCAAAACGCCTAAACACTTCTAGGATTTTATACAACTAGCTTTTTGGACAGTGCGTTATTTTGTACCATTAAAAACTCTTTTATTAAATATTATCCGTGACATAGTGACTAATTCAATTTTAAAGGCTATTTTTAAGCGTTTAACGCCTCACTAACTGCCATTCCTATCCGTGACAAAGTGTTACATGACGCATCTCACCCGTGACAGCATCCCCGAACCTTAACAAAATTCAGTGCCATTTTGACACCACCAGTGCCACTTTGACACCATTAACGCACAATCCAAGATCAAATAATATCCGAAGTTGTCACACTTAGCCGAATTTTGTACCACTTTGTCACGGATCGACGCACCTCACCCGTGACAAAAATCCCTGTAAGAATGCATCGCGCATCAAGCACTTAACGCACCTAACATTCCCATAACATTTATTTAGTATTTTATTTCTTACATCTGAAAAGAGAAAAAATGACGCTATTTCTATCGAATAATTCGATACTAGAACCTATATCATTATATACAAAAATTTTTTTGTTCCGAAAAAAGAACGGTTCATAATGGCACCGATTCGAGGTCAAAGTGACACCAGTTAGTGCCAAAATGCTACCATGTAAACTCTGGAATAGTGCCATTTTGACACCATTAACGCTTGCGAGTCATTAAATAAAATCAATAACTTAGAAACTTGGCACGCTTCCTGAATTGAGATTTTCAAAATTTTCAAACTATTCACGAATAGCTAATATATTTAACTAGTTAGATATCTACAACAAGGATTTACTATGACTAAGCTATGTAAAAAGAAGAAGGGTAAGAAGCTTAAAGCTATAAAGCTAACTAAGGTATCTACCCACGAGCACAATTTACTACACCTATTGTTTATCTGCCAGTATAAAGGTGTTTTAGAGTCGTTTGTCACTAACCTAGAATCTCTGCACGGTGGATTAGATTTCGCTGATTTACTCATGGAGCAGGAGAATTTGACTATTTTCTCTGCATTTCCATGGGCGCAATCTGGCGAAGGTGATAGATGGAAGAGTATTAAAAACGAGATTGAAGTATCCCTTCAATACCCAACATTTACGGAGCGATCAAATGTCGAAGATTAAAGAAAGCGAGCTTAAGGCGGGGATGATTATTCATCACACTGACCCTACGGTTAACAGATGCGTTATTCTACTGGAAAGATTCAAACAGAACGACGTTTATTACTTCAGATGCATGAACCTTCTTGACCATTCAGGAGTCGAGGCAGATAGGGCAGATTTTCACTTACCTGTTTCTGCGATTGTTAAATCTAGTGAACTTATCACAATTACTCAACTGGCGAGTTTAATGTACCAGTACCACGTTTCAAGTCACCTAGACCTTGCTAAGAAGGCGTGTGATAAGGCAGATGCTCCACGATTCAGGTACTCAGATGTTGCGACTTTGAAGAAAGATTTCATGCGTTGGCCGCCAGAGGACATTATTGACGGCTGGCTTACAAAGTACTTTAACACTGAGGATAAGGGTGACGTATTAATTCCACTGGCACTTGATGCTTTGATTGGTAAGAATGAGGACAGGTTTTACCAGATGTTATTTGAATGTCAAAAACCACTGAGGTAATGCATGAAGGCGCTTAACGAATCACCACAATTCTCGGAATACATGGGCCAATTAAATAGGCAGGTGGGTACTAGGAAAAGAAGTATGGTTATGAAAACTTCTGACAGGTTTTTGGTTAAGTTTGCATTGGTTTCACTGGCGGTACTGCTGGTGAAACTGGGTGCCGAATACACGTTTCAAGAATTTAAATACTATTATCTCTGCAATTTCGCAGAGAAAAACTCAACAGGAGAGAATTTATGTCAGCATCAACAATTGAAGTATCGTACAAAGTAGTGGGTGGGAAACTTAAGACTATTGAACTAGCACAAGGGGCTAAGGTTAGCGACCTTGTTAAAGCGGCCGGATTAGAAGGGAACTACGCAGCGACTATTGGTTCAAATCCTGCTGAGATGTCTGATACACTAGCGGAAGGTCACACTGTATTCTTGTCGCTTCAAGTAAAAGGCGCTTAATCGAAAGTCAGAATTGTAACGGGTTCACACTGGGTGCTCTTAGGAGTGCCCTTTGTGCGTTGAGAGGTGCAAAATGTCTAAAACTAAACAAGAGATATGGGAAAAAAAGCAGATAAATATTTCCCTAAGGAATATTCGCCAAACAGTCCAGAATATACTTTATTTGTTCGTGGATTTACACAAGCTAGATTTCTAGCTGAAGAAGAAATGTATGACTTAGAAAAAGCTACCAAAATATCAAGAGACGCACTTCTTCAAGCATATCTTGATAGTAGAAAACTATTGAGGTCTTTAAGGAAGCAATTGAAGGATGAGAGATGTCTAAAAAGAAACAAGAGCCAGTAATATTCTCGCAGTACCAATGCAGAATGATGCTCTGGATGCACCAGAACCATGTGCCTTGGCGCGATATGGTAGGACAGTATGGGCTTAATAAGTTCCAAGTGCTGAGGTTCTTGAGGTTATTGAAAGAGGGTAAATTGCCACGTATGCGTAAGCGTGTGGCCTATAAAACTGAGGAGTAAATATGACTATCTGGCTGATTATTATGATTAAATGTGTTCAGATGCCGGCAGATAAACCGCCGTATCAAGTGTCGTGTTACACGACGACTGCCTCTAGGGGAGATTTCAAGACTAAGAAGAAATGTGAAGAGGGCATGAAAGAATTGCTCAAAGACGATGTTATTCCTCTGGATGCGAAGTGCGTATCTGCCAAGGTTTGGAGGGACAAATGAGAATCAATTGGTTAAACATGTTAGTATGGGTTTTCATACTATGTTTCTGCACTGCATTCTGGGCATTTGTACTTAGTTTAATTTTCTAATTTAGAGGGTTACATGGAAGAAGATAAAAAACCTGAGTTCTACGAGGGAGTAGAGGTAAAAAAATTCAAGGCTTTTGGTGAGCCTTTGACTATTAAAACCTGCAAGCAAGGCAGAAAAGTAAACCTAGAAATGCTTGTTAAGGGCGACAAGCTAAATAAGATCGGCAGGCATCACACTAAGGGCTTTGGTGAGGGAGTTCGTAAGAGGCATAGAGGTGAAGACCCAATGAAGCTTAGGCTCACGGCGTACAATATTATTAAGCACCCGAAAGCTAGCCCTAAACAGATTGAAGTCGCTAAGATTTTTCTGGAATTGTATGGGCACCACGATGCAGAGAATATCCGAGAAAATATTGAAAAGTTAAGAGAAGCGAGAAAACTAGCTAAGTATTTTGATATGTGTAGCTTATTGACAGCTATTGCTAAAACACTGGGGAAGTATAAATGAGCGACGAGTCAATATTGTCTCAACAACTAACAGGAAGACAACTTCGTGGGCGCAGTGCCACTTATGTGGTGTTAGATGAAGCGGCTAATCCTGCCATAAATCTGGAAGCTGGGGCATTGAATCTTAGAGATCATCAGAGAGATGCCATGGACTATATAAACGAAAGCCCTGTCAGAAGATTCTGGGCTATTCCTAATGATGACGACCGACCATGGCAAGTCGAGTACCTAGGTGAGATTCAGCCTAGGGAATTAAAACCAAAAAAGAAAAAACGAGTGGTCAATGACCCGAATATTAACCAAGGAGATACTATGAGCGATCAAGCTGCAGAGGCAAGCCCGTTTGACAGCGTGCCATTTGCACCGAATGAAGTGTTAACTGCGCCACCAACATTGCAGGAATTAACCTTAACTCTGGGGGATTTCAAAGACCCCGCCAGACACGTGATTCTACTTAACGATCTAATGGAGAAAAGATTCATCTCTCCAAAGGCCAAGGAAAATGACAATAGTTTCCTGACCGAACAAACCCAGTGCCTTGAAGTCATTCTTCAACTGGCAGGTGATGTTGAGCACTCTGATTCAATTATGTTGCACCAATTCATTCAACCAATTTCTAGGTCTAATACCAGAAGACTCGTATCTACAACTGCTGCCATGAACATTGTCTTCCATAATCACAAAGTGGAGATTGAAAAAGCCAAGATTGAAGCAGAAAGATTAGAGCGACTTAAGAATTTCGATAAGGTGCTGAAGGAAAAAATGATGGTGGTTCCCGCTTCACTTCCTAAGATTGCTAAGTCTTCCGCACTTATGCGTCAACTCGACAACTATCAGGTAAACCTTGAGAACAACACGTACCAGATTGAGGATTTAAACGCTCAAATTTTTAGTCTAAGAACCGAGAACACTGGTTATATTAAACAAATTCGAGAGATTAGGGCTTACCTCAAAAATATACATGGGGGCGCTGAAGACCTAGATGAGTTAAGCGAGTTCCTTGCCTTTACTCAACGAGCGGACGGTGTGAAGTTTCCATTCAAATTTATCGGGATCATTCCTCAAAGAAACAATAGCGAGAAAATCAGATTCCTATTCTCAAAAGATGATTTTACTCTGCGCGACAAGGACACTGAGATTGATTGGCTAATTCCTAAACTGAACGTCATTATTGATCTAACCAAGAGCTACGATACAGGGCTTTGGAGCTATGGGATAATGGCACCGACCTCTTATGTTCTTGGCAATAACTTAGGCGTTATTTTCCCATACAACAGCAGTGATGACTCCAGAAATGGTAACTCTATTATCCACCCGCACATTAAAGAGGAAGGGCATATCTGCCTAGGTAACGCCGCCGAAATGCTTCAAGGTATGGCGACGGATATTAGTAAGATTGAGGACTCATTGCTCGTTATCAATACACTGATGAACAACTACAATCCATCATCTCCGTACCAAGGTATCGTTAACTACTACCAGTATTCTGCGAAGTATCTAAGAAACATTGCGTTGAATAATCGAATGGGGCAGGACTCTTTCACTAAGAACCTATCGAATAAAGTTTTCAAGGGAGAGATCACTTTCAAGGAATTATTCGCCGAGTTTTGCGATAAGAATATGCAGATTGTGCGCCATAGATTAATGACTATGCATCTAGCTAACGGTTACACTCTTGAAAATTGGGGAGATGCTGGATGGACTATTGATACTTTCAAAAGTTTATTAGACTCAACATCAGAAAGTTACTCTTGGAGTACTTCACTTAAACAGTACCGACCATTCAGTAACTCAGACGATCAGTATAATTTCATTAATAACTCTAAGTACTTCATGAATCCAAGGAAATATGGGTATCATTTCGGCAATTTCTACGAGTTGTATTATATTAACTCTAGATCTCCAGAAGCTAACTACTATGTGCAGAATGATATCATCGAGGCGCTTGAGATATATAACGAGATTGTTAAGGCTGATATTCTTAAAGTCGTCGAAATTAAAATCAAGAACCTAGAGAATTGTTTTACTAATAACTACGATGTTCCTTTCAGCACTAACCTAGATTTAGGTTCGATGAGCTTTAAGAAATGGTTCACAGAAATAAGGAAAAAATAATGGAAGCTAAAAAACTACAAGAGACAAGTTTATATTCACGTTTTCACGATGTTATTAACAGCAAGCACACTGACCAGAGAGTCGTGATCTTTGGGTGTGGAAGCATTGGGTCATACACTGCACTGGCGTTATTCAAGATGGGCTTCAGGAATCTGACGTTTATTGATTACGATATTGTCGAGGCAGAGAACATTGGAACTCAGTTATTTTACGAGAGTGACATTGGTGAGTTCAAGCACCACGCACTGCCCGAGAACCTAGAGCTAATGTCGAATGAATCACAGCTTGGCTTTATTAGCATGGAACACAAGTTCGAGTACGACATGGCAAAAGATTTCATGGCGCTCAACGAGATATGCCAAGGTGCAATTATCGTTTGTGCAATTGACAGCATGAAGGCCAGAGAATGGCTGTTCAAACTGGCACCGAGCATGGGTGCGCTTCGATTCATTGATGGGCGCATGGCGATAGAGTTCCTCGATGTTTACTCGGTGAATCCTAATGTTCCAGAAAGCGCTGAAAAGTACAGGAAAACATTGTTCTCGGACGATGATGCAGTCCCTATGCCGTGTACCAATAAGTCAATCGGTTATACTGCCATGATTTCTGGCGGTGTAATTGGCAAGATGGTCAAGGACGTGGTGACAGGCAAGGCAGAGAATTACCAGAACTTTAAATTCGATATCAACCTTTTAGGTGGGGAGTGTATGTAATGGCTTCAGGACAAGTACAATTAAAAATCAGAATCATGCGTCAAGCATACACAAAACTATTCTACTTCGTTGATAAGTGCGACGTAGAGATCGGCTTCATGGGCAAGGTAGTGTTTAACCCTGCCAAGATGAGCTATGATATTCTCTCGGTTCACGTGCCAGAGCAAGAAGTCACAGGTTCTACGACTGACCTCGATGCGCAAGCCGTGGCCAAACTAGACTGCGATACTATTGGTGAGAAGGGGCACCTTAACGCTTGGCTACACAGCCACGTTAACATGGGTGTGTTTTGGTCCGGCACCGATAAGGATACGATCAAAGAGATCGGGGAGCAGGGGCTTTGCGTGGCAGTAGTTGTCAACAAGAAGCGTGAAATCCGTGGTGCTATTTACTGGAAGGGTAACTCAGAGAAGCAAGATGATTTCTTCCCATGCTTTCCAGTCGAGGGCTTTGTTGATGAGGTTCCGGTCGAAGTTGTTGACGTTGTTAACGATATGCAGGAATGGAACAAAGAACTTGAAGCCAAGGTTAAGAAGAAAGTTTACGAGTCTAACTACCCTCACGGCAGATATAATAATCAGACGGGAAAATGGGAGTACAACTATACGGGAAAGCACAATCCTTCCACTACGACGGCTACGGTGATTGGCGGTGGGGGGACGACTATTAACAACGTGGCGTACTATCTTGACCAGATTGAGACATTCAAAGAGCAACTTCAAAAGACTTGCACTGTTGGTTCCAACGGTCAGTTAATCCTGACACACAAGCAGAAGAAACGCCTCGACTATCTGACCGGCAGGTTACTAATGGCAGAACAGAAGGAACGTGAGCAAGAGGGCAAAAGAGCGGTCGAGAAACAATTGGCCCTTGTTAAGCCAAGCGAAGAACCGGCCAAATTCTCTGGCACAATGGACGGCGATCAGCTATACACTGATGAGCAACTCTTCGAGCTAAGCTTCACTGACCTTAAGGCAGAGCTTGACCACTTAGTTAAGACACACATGATCTCACCCGGTGAGGCGGAAGATGTTGTGGTGCAGTGGAGAACTTGCCTTCCTAGATTAGAAGCCAAGAAGAAAGCAGACGGTACTAACTTTAATCCAGATGGGGGATGCTAATGGCACACAAGAAATGGGTAATTGCAATTACAAATGAAGAGATAATGCCCGGCCAAGTTATATACTTTGCGCCGGCAAGAGAGGATGGGGGAGTGAAAGCTCTCCTCCACATGACAGAGGCAATGAAGTTCTACTCAGAGAGTCAAGCCAATGCCTTCATCAAAAGACACTTAACACTAACCAAGGGCGCAGAGGCTAAGGCTGTGCTCTATGTTAGAGGAGGGAACGGCGATGTTTTGTTGGAAGAAAGGTAGGCAAGGCAACTATTCAGTGCTAACTTTATTCTCTATCTGGTTCTTTGATTTCCATATCATCAAGATTCCAGATGGCGTTGACGTACCATGGCACACGGACTCGGTTGCAGGCAAGCGCCACTTCAGAATTAACTTTCATATCAATGAGAACCAACGCATCCGGTACATGGGCGAGAATCTTAAGAGCTATTTATCTGGCAGAATAGTTTACTTTCGCCCCGACTTAAGACTGCATATGGTCAAGAAACATGGTGGCTATAACAGCAATAAGAGACCGACTATCATACTCTCATTCGGATGGGTAAGGAGCATAGCGTGATAAGAAAATAATTTTTCAGATTGAAAAAAATTAGACTGTCCATTAAGCTAAGAGTTCACACAACAGGGAAAGCACATTGGAAGCCAATAAGATTCAGCTTATCAAGTATCGGGAAGGTCTTGATAGGAAGACAAGTAAACCTTATATTTATCACGAACTTATACCTCATATTGAGATTAGTTCTATTGAATCTTTGTTCAAGAATCTGGACAAGATCATCGACGCTATTCCAGTAGAGGACAGATGGAACGTGCATTACACTACGGCCAACTGTTTAGCGCCGGAGTTGATCGGTACGCGATGGAAAAACCTGAGGCAGTTCAGCTATCAAGAGATGATACCCATCGACCTCGATGGCATAGACCTCGCCAAGGCTGAGGAATACATTAAGCTCACCCTCGATTTTCTCAAGGTCGATTATAACAAGACCGGCATTTTCAATTCGGGGCACGGCTTGCATTTTGTTATTCTCCTCGACTCGCCTATCGAAAGTGTAAAGGATTTAGAATTTCTTCAGCCTTATTATACAGAACTTTGCGTCCAACTTGGAGCATTATTTTTCAAGAACGGATTAAAAGGTGAGGCTGACCCGATCAGATTGTGTGAAGCGGCAACGCTCAGGCTTCCAAAAACATGGAATAGAAAACAGAATAAGCCAGAAGTTTTATCTTCTGTGATTCAAGGGACAGTGGAAAGACAACCGTTCTACCTTGACAGGCTAGTTACTCCGCCTACTCCTCAGGAGAAGCTAGCTATGGCAGGGTATAACGTGGACTCTGCCGCTGTCCTTTCTGGATGCGAGTTCCTTAAGCACTGCTATGCGAATCAGGAAACATTGAGCGAACCTGAATGGTACGCGATGCTCGGCACAATGGCTTTCATTCCTGACATTGGCAGGGAGTTATGTCACACGTATAGCGAGAAGCATCCGACATATTCCCGTGACGTTACCGATCAGAAAATCGACCAAGCTATTGGCTTCGGTAGGCCACGCCTATGCTCTGGAATCAATGAGGTATTCACAGGGTGCGTCAACTGTAAGCACTTTCTCAAGTGCAAAACTCCACTTCAAATTAAAAGCGAAGAATTTATCGCTACCGAAAAGACCGGATTCCATGAGGTAATCTTTGATGCCAATGGCAATCCATCTAAATTCATTCCATCATACTCGGACTTAGTGAAATACTTTGCCCGATCTCATCAGTACTGCGTCGACAAGAAAACTAAAATCGTTTACATATTCAACGGAAAACATTGGGAAGAAAGAACCGAGCTTGAGCTTGACGCATTTGCTACGTCCAACTTCCAGCCAGTGGCAAACAATACCAAACGCTCCGAGTTCCGCGGGCTACTATACTCTACCAATGTAGTGGATGATGATTTCTTTCACGGTAAAACCGACGGGTTTATCAACTTCAATAACGGTATCCTACACATAGCATCAAGAACCTTGACTCCTCACTCGGCAGAGAAAGGCTTTAAGTACGTGCTCCCTTATGACTACAATCCACAGGCCAAGTGCCCTACGTTTGATAAGTTCATGAACGACATCACGCTAAACGATGTCGATTTACAAAAGATCATTCTCGAATTTATGGCTTACGCAATCTCTGGCTTTGACCCGCACTGGGGTCAGAAAGCTTTAATCATGGTAGGGATTGGTTCCAATGGTAAGTCAACTTTAATCCAAGCAATGCAGGATTTAGTGGGGCCTCAATCATATACCACCGTCTCGCTGTCACACATGGCCAACGAGAACATGAGGGAAACGCTAGTCAATAAGCTCTTTAATATCTCAGAAGAAGAAAAGTACGACGCACTCAGAGACTCCAGTGAGTTTAAAAACCTAGTCACTGGAGGTAACACGATGGTAAAGAGAATGTATCATCAGCCCTACACCACCAAGATCATGGCAAAGTTAATCATCGGGTGTAACGAAGTACCACCTACTAATGACCATACACAGGGTACATATCGAAGACTATTAATCGTTCCACTAAGGGCAGTGTTCAATAAAGAGAATGGCAACCTTGATCTTGATATGAAATCAAAACTCAGAAGCGAGATGAGCGGTATCTATAATAGAATCCTAGAGGGATACGAGCGCCTTGTTACCAATAAGAAGTTCAGTGAATCCACGATTGTTAACGAGGAGCTTGATAAATATAAGCAAGACAATGACTTCGTTGCTCAGTTCTTCTCAGAGGTTATCGAGAATACCTTAAACGATATGGACTTCCTATCTAGTGAGGAGATTCTGGCAGAGTATAACGAGTGGCGCAGAGTCAATGGCGTTAAGCTAGAGTACACCTCGGTCACATTAATCAAGAGAATTAAATTGATTTTGAATAATAGGGAACCAACACAAAGAAGAGTTAAGACAGGAATGGTTAAGAGAGGAATGGCAGGCATCAGGTTTAAATATAGAATGGCCGTTACAATGTAGGAGGAATATGAAATATGACGGATTACTCAGAGGTCTTGCGGTTGAGCCTTATAAACATCAGCGAGAGGCATTGGTTTTTGCTCAAGATAAACCGCACGTGGCGCTGTTGTGGGAAATGGGAACAGGAAAAACCGGGGGAGCGATACTTCTTGCGAGGTCTAGATACTTCGACGCAGGACGTATACTACGTACACTTATTGTTACCCCACCCGTCACAATTACTAACTGGAAGGACGAGTTTAAAAGATGGAGTCACATTCCAGAGAACCTCGTACACGCCCTTCTCCAACCGAGTGGAAAAAAGAAGGCAGAGTATCTGCACAATAGAGTCATTCCAAGCTTTGATGGAGGAGTTGTCATCACCAACTATGAGGCACTGCTTACAGAATGTCTTTTCGATGCCATTGAGAAATGGAAACCTGAGCTTATCATCTTCGATGAGGTACATTACGTTAAGAGTGCCAAGAGAAAGCGATCTAAACTTTCGCAACGACTGGCAACAGCGGCAAACTTTATTATCTCTCTTACTGGAACCCCGATTCTTAAGGACGTACGTGACGTATACGGCATATTTAGGACGGCAGATGTGGGACTTCTCTTTGGCAGAAACGAACAGCTATTTGCATTTAGATACCTTATTGATGAGAACGCAGGCTGGGCTGGAAAAGCATCTTACTTCCCTAAATGGAAGAATAATCCGGCAACCTTCCCCGAGCTTAACGAAAAGATTTATTCTAAGTCTCTTCGGAAATTAAAGAGCGAGTGCCTAGACTTACCGCCACTTGTCAAGATAAAGCGCAGTGTTCCAATGTCACCCGATCAAGCTAAGGCGTATAAGGAAGTCGAGAAAGATTTCTACTCGTCACTTAACTCGGACGGTGCCACGGTCTCAGCTAACCTTGCCATTGTTAAAGCGCTCCGCCTATTGCAGATATGCACTGGATTTGTAGGGACTGATGAAGGTGATGAGCACGTCTTTGAAACTAATCCAAGGCTTGAGCTTTGCGAGGAATATCTAGCGGAACTCACGCCTAATCACAAGGTCATTGTGTGGTGTAGCTTCAGGCAGAACTATAAAATGTTAGAGGGCTTATGTAAAAAATTGGGGGTTAAATATGTCATGCTCACAGGAGATACCAAAGATAAAGGAGGTGCCGTTGACACGTTCCAGAATGATCCTGAATGTCGCGTCATTATTGCTAACCGTGGCGCTGGTGGGGTCGGCGTTAATCTTACAGCCGCTAGTTACTCCATTGTTTATAGCCGAAACTTCTCACTTGCAGAGGAGCTTCAGTCTGAAGCAAGAAACCACAGAGGCGGTAGCCAGATACATGACCAGATTGTAAAGATAGATTTGTTCGCGACCGATACCATAGAGGAAACGGTTCTCGAATCACTGACCAATAAACAAGAGGGGGCCACGGCGGTTCTCGATAAAATAAGAGGTGGCAATGGAATTAGAAGTTAACCAAACATTTACTGGAATCAAGGGCGAGGCAATGCGTGTCGTTGACATTAAAGACGGAGTCGTATTGTTCGGTCTATTTGAGAGCGAGTTCGCGGGCAAAGGGCCTGTGGAAAATTTCTCGAAGCTGGCGATTAATAAGATAGATATGCTTGATTACAAGAAGAGATGCGTTGCCATGAAAATTTTCCAGAGTGAGAAGAAGCATGGGTCAGCATACGAAGATCACTTAATGTTCTATGAACAGATTAAAGATAAACCGGACAGCCTCATCGAGGATATGTTCATTAACTATGGGGGATTCCATGACTACAGAAAACTTGATTAACGATCACGCAGACTTTGACATGACACCTACTGTCGAAGTAACTACTGCCGAACTGGATGCTAAGGTGCAGGCGTATCAGGAAGCCAGAGAGGAAGCGGATAAGAAGAAAGCGGTGTACTCGGAAGCTAATAAGCAAGCCGATGCACTTGAGGCAGAGCTAATTCTAATGATGCAAGCCTGTAAAAAAAGTTCATACAAAGTTGATGGCGTTGGAACCATTTCTGTGTATGATAAATTTTCCGTTAAGGTTCCTTCAGATGGCGAATCCAAAGATCAGTTCTTTGCTTTCATCGAAGAGAAGTATGGGAAGGAAGGCTTGGATAAGTACAGGTCAGTAAGTTCAGCGGCACTCAACTCTCTTTACAATCAGCTAGTTGAGGACGAGGGCATCTTAGAAATTCCGGGAGTGGGTATGCCTACTGCCAGAACACAGTTAAGTTTAACACGTGCCAAAGGCAAGAGAACAGGGAGCAAATAATGGAGACAAGAACTATGAAGAAAGAGAAACTGGATGAGCGTTACGCAATGAAAAGAATCGTCGAGATCGTTGGAGATTTAAGACCTTTGTTAGATGATCGCATGAGAGCAATTACTCCAAGCGGTTTTGTTTTATCAGAGTGCTTAAAAGAAATCGAAGATATCGCTAAAGCTTATGGAGGAATCATTGAACCTAAAGGAGAGGAAGACAATGGAGCAAGCACCGAACTTAGTACCCCAACTGGAATTACTGAACGACCGCATACGGACACTGGAACTCCAGCTTTACAAACAGCAGACGGAGTATCAGCAAGTAGAAAGTCAAACGCCAGAGAACGCCATGCGCAAGCAATTGCTACTGGCGAGCTTAAAGTCTAAACTAGAATTTACACAGAATACACTGGCATCGAACTACTCGGTGCTACAACTTCTAACAGGAAAAAGAAAATGAAAAAAGAAACAGCAAATGAAACGGCCCTTACCACAACAACAGAAGCACAGGCACCAGCTACCATTCTTAATACCGACTTTACCGGTGTCGAGATGGACGCAAACGATTTCCTTCCCACTAAGATTCTATTGATGCAGGGTATCTCACAGCAGGTTGCAGATAGAAAGGCTAACATCGGGGACTTCGTAAACAACATGACCGGAGAGATCGTAGGTACTGCTGGCACAAAGCCGGTAAAACTACTGCCATTCGCGGTTAAGAAGTACTACGCGGTTGAGAAATACAACGGCAGTAAGTTCGTTTACAGTCACACTGAAGAAGACAAAGGGATTAAACTTCCTAATGACTTCGAGCTTAACGGTGTGAAGTATAGAAACATGCACACCTACGTATTCTTCTGCATGACTGAGGCGATGGACATTCCAGTAACGGTAAGCTTTAGATCGACTTCCCACAAGGAAGGACAGAAGCTTCTGAACTATATGTCTAATCAGGCCAGAAAGAAACCTACTCCTCAACCACCATTCGCAAACTGGATTAAGCTAGACGCTATGCCAAAGAAGAATGACCTTGGTAACTTCATGGTTCTAGTCGTGAACCCTGATAGTGAGTCAACGGAAGAGGAAAGAAACGAGTGTCGCACTTGGATTCCAGTAGTGCGTGAGATCAAGAACCTTGGTGAAGAAGCTGCTGATGATATCGGCACATCAGCACCGGCTCAACCTGCACCGAATGTAAGGTTCTAATGCTCGTCAATAGTGTCCAGCAAGTTATAGAAATGTTCAGGGCGAGTTTAATCCTCGCCCTTGATACAGAAGCCATGGGTCTTGACTGGAATGACCGAATGTTTTCTATCCAAATAACAGATAGAATCAAGACAGCTTATCTAAATTTTCACGATAAGTATAACGCACCTTATGCTTATCCAGTGCTACCTAGGAGCGACCTAAAGCTTCTGCAACAGGAACTCTTGTCTGACCCGAAGAGGTATTGGTTTATTCACAATGCCAAGTACGACATGAGAAGACTGGAGATGGAAGGGCTGGAGATCATGGGCGACATACACGACACGATGTTAATGGAGCGATATGTTAGAAACAATTACCTTAAGTATTCTTTGGATGCGTGTTTACAAAGACGTGGGAAAAGTAAAAATGACACAGTTGAAAAGTGGATTGAAAAGAATAAAGCTTTCACATTGGTTCCAGTTGTTGGCAGAAAGAAGCCTGATAAGCGTAAGCATTATGATCGTGTCCCGCTTGATATTATTGTTCCTTATGGGTGTGACGACGTTGTTGATTGTTTCGATATTGGGATGGATCAGTTGGAACACTTTAGGAAAAACCCTGATCTATCTGGAATTGTGGCTAACGAACTTAGACTCGTCAAAACAGTTTACCGTATGGAATCCAGAGGAATCAGAGTCAACAAAGACTACTGTGCCAGAATGTTCGATCGCGAGATGATGCTGGTTAAGGAATGTGAAGAACGCATCAACGAATTAACAGGGAAGAAATTTAAAACAGGGCCGAACTTTTTAGAGGAGGTATTGCGTGAGCAAGGAGTCGAGCTACAGTACAACGAAGAAACGGGGAATCCTATTCTCAATAAAAACACCCTACCTAATATGGATAATGCAGTTGCCTCTACAATTCTGGAACTTCGAGAGCATGAGAAAAGGGCAGTCGCGTCCTACGCATCCTACTCACGGTACACAGGTGACGATGGGATTCTACACCCAAACTTTAACATCGGAGGAACTAATACAGGACGTTTTTCCGGCAGTAACCCTAACCTTCAACAGGTTCCAAAGGAAGAAGAGCTTGAAAGTATGGAAGAAAACCCAGTACGAGGGGCGTTCATACCGCGAGATGGATACATATTAGTATCAATCGACTACGACCAGATGGAGTACCGTCTCATGGCAGACTACGCTGGAGAGTTAGAGATGATCGCGGCGATCAACGGTGGCGAAGACCCGCACACATACGTTGCCAAGCTTCTCGATATCGCCAGAAAGAAAGCGAAGACTGTAAACTTCGGGCTACTCTACGGCATGGGATTAAACTCTCTGGCCGGAGCGCTTAAGGTTGGGGTCAACGAAGCCAGAAATTTGAAGTACTCATACTTCAGAAGACTGCCTAGAGTTGAGAATCTTTTCGGGGCAAGCAAGACAATAGCCCTGAGCCGAGGTTATATCTACAACAAGTATGGCAGAAGAATCTTTCTTGACGACCCTAAGTTCGCGTACAAGCTGGTCAATTATTTGATTCAAGGTACGGGGGCTGACGTAGTCAGGCACGCGATGCCCAAGATAGATGCAATGTTCCAAGAGAACAAAGCTTTATCCGGTATGCTTGCACAGATTCACGATGAACTTCTATTCGAGATTCATGAATCAGAGCTTCACTTAATCGCTAAGTGCAGAGAGATTATGGAGAACGAGTACGAACCATTCAACGGAATGAGGCTTACGGCAGGAGTTTCTTGGAGTAAAAAATCGTGGGCAGTTAGAGATCAGATAGACGGAATACCAACACTAGAAGAAATAAGGAGATCGGCATGACACAAGGTATCGAGATTAACGGACAGACGCACGTGGCGAAACAGTATCAAATTCCATACGATGCATTTGAAAAGTACATCAATGGTCTTGACCCAAAGAAAATGAAGATGATGTCAGCACTAGACTTAATGCGCAAGTCGTTTGAGTTTGGATACATTTACGTGGCACTGGATAAAGAAGACATGAACTCTCGTATTGCCAACCTGACCGAACAAAACCTAAAATGGTTTAAGAAGGCAGATGCATTGGAGGCAGAGTGTATAGCGCTAAGAAAACAACTTCAAGAACTAAAGACTTCAGGAGCAACGGAAGAGGAGTTAAAGAAGCCACTTTCCAACGGAAATTTATCGCCCGTCTTAGAACAGAGTTCGATGGAATCCGAGTCATTGTCAAAGAGGCAGGAAGTATTAGAGGACTCGCAGACCTCTACGGATGCTACTGCGGTGCCCACTTTGAGCTAGAAGTTAAGAAGAACGAACAAGAATCTAAAGGTAACACTGGAAGAGTTGTGCTCCAAAGGCGAGAGCTTCAAAGGTGCAGGGCTTCCGGTGGCTTTGGTGAGTTTGTTTACCCAGAAAATGCTGATGAAATAATTCAAAAACTTAGGGAGTATTTTAATGACAAGAAGAGATGTATCAGAGAAAGCGATCAAGTTACTATGCCACTTTGAGGGTGAGAGAAATCCAAAGTGTGGATGGGATGCCAAGAGAAATGTTTACTTTCCGTATGTAGACCCAGTCGGGATTCCTACTATTGGTATCGGTACTATTATGTATCCGAACGGCAAGAGGGTCACAATGAAAGATGGGCCTATAAGCGAGAAGCAGGCGTATGAGTACATGAACTACGAACTCAACGAGAAAGAGGATGCTGTTGCCAGAATGGAGCAGAGAGCCGGTCTTTTCTTTAACCAAGACCAATTTGACGCTCTTGTTTCTATGGCATACAATTGTGGTATCGGTATCCTAGAAGTAGGAACATCATTGAGGACAGCATTAATGTCAAGAGACCTAAAGAAAATTGAATCTGCCATGAATCTTTATGTTAAAGGTACGGTAGGTAAAGGAATCTTTAGAAGAAAAATCACACTTGCTGGTCTAGTCAGAAGAAGAAAATCAGAGTTTACACTATATTCAACTGGTCAACTAAAATTTTATTAGGAAACTTTTTGAGATGGTGTGTTGTCGGGGCGCATGATGCGCCCTTATTTATCTGCCACAAGAACTTAATTGGCCCTTTAGAATGTTAATCTCTTTCTGTTTGTCGATACCCCATGAAAGAAGTCTTCCAAAATATTCTGGATCAACAAAGATATCTCCAGCCTTTATTTCACATGGAGCACCGTTAGCCATTGTAGGAACTTGCTGATTAGCGCATGATCCTTTGCCGGGTTCTGATAATGCAATGCCTAGAGTTCCCTGAGGAATATCATTCTTCTTGCAACTACTTGCCAGCAATACGCTTACTAAGAGCAACGATACCATTCTTACGTTCAGTGTCGTTTTTAGCGAGGATAATTTTGTCCAGTTCTGCATAGATTTCTCCCTTGAATTCATCGAGACCATCGTTCTTTCTGTCCACGTTCATTTGAATCAGCGTATCTTTCAGTTCTCTGACTGCCGACACCAGTTCAGGAAAGGCCTTTATGAAAGCTACAATTTCTGCCACGCCCATAAAGGCCTCCTTTTAATTAAGCTTTTTCTACTTCTTCGATTGACTCTACCACTTTCATAATAAGAGCAACAATCTCTGACTTATCAAGGTCTTGAAGCTCAGCCTTGATTAAGTTAGCATCCTTTGCTCCGGCAGTGTAAACTGGCACGTTCTGGATTTCAGAAGTAATTAGTTCAATTGCCTTTGGAAAATCTGAAGCATCTACTCCATCCTTTACAATGTCGCGAACTTTTTTACCTGCTTTGATCGCAAGAACTACAGCATCTAATGCTTCGTTAGTTTCTTTTGTTCCTAATTTTTGTTCAGTCATAATGTCTCCCTACTTAGAGTGGCGTAATTGCCTCTCCTCATTTCTTTGTGCAAATTGTAGCAGAGTATCCAACTTCCCGTCCATAGTCGCTTGTCTATTTTCTAGATCAGCTTGCCTAGTTTCCAGTGCTGTTATTCTGACACCGTGCGCTTGAACTGTGGCCTGCGTTGACTCAGTTCTAACTGCAAACCAGAAGATTGCAACAACGACTGATGTCAATGACCCCAATGCAAAAGCTTTGACGTGATTGAAAATAAACCCAAGAATACTCATTAGTATAATCCCTTGCAATCAAGATTTCCAAAAGAGTCAACATATCCTTCAGTGGTAGTTCTAACCGTACCAAAACTTAAAGTACTGCAATTAGAACAAGACAAACCAGAACTAGTGCTATAACCAACTGTTGCTTGTGAGGCACCAAACGACGATAGGGTACATTTTAATTTTATATACGTTTTTCCTGCGCTCAATGTGTATTGTCCAGTTGTCGCTGTTTTTGAGACAGAAGCTGAAGAACCTATATTATCGTTGTATGCGCAAACCGCACTAGGCGTGGAACATACAGTCGTAGCCGTAGCCCCGTAACTAACACTAAAAGTATCAATCCTTGCACCTGCATTTGGTACTGTTGGTACGTTTTCAAAACTCCCTACTATCGTAGAACCATTAGTCCAACCAACAATCGGAACATCAAACTTAAACATAATCGAATCACTGGAAGCAAAGGTAGTAGGATTTACATTATCTACTGCAGCTGATTGTCCAGAAGTACTTACAACAGGTCTATTGATCTGTACAGACGTACTTCCAATACCTCTTACTTGACCGTAATAGGTTGTTCCGGCTGATGAGTCAAAGATCCACGCAATACCAAACGTATTTCTTAAGTTTGCAGAGTTAGGAACTTTGTTAGTGTCAATTACATATCCTGTAGGTAATGTTAAAGTTAAATCTGCTGCTCCCGGAGTACCAGATAAAAGAACAATTCCTTCAAAGTAAGCCCTGTCTCCTCTTCTTGTAACCCATGCAGTAGTCGTACTGTTAGTAAAGTTACTTGTAATAGTTATTGGTGTAGCACCAAAGTCTGCACTGGCTTGTGAGTAAACCGAAGCCGACGATGCCTTGTAACTATTACCTGCTTTCTGGCAGATAATATTTATAGGCCTATTTGCCGCTGTACCAGAAGCATCCACCTGAACGATAATGTCAGTAGAGGTTACGTTTGTTCCAATGTTTATCCCATAAGAAGCTACGTCGCCATAAAATGCGCCGCAATTGGGAGTTGCACCCACAAACATTGAAGTGTTATACGGGCAGGTAAAAATAGAGTTGTTTGTTCCTGACAAAGCACAGTTACCTGTTAGCCATGCGGTATCATTTTCATCCGTCACTGTCCCGGCGGCAGAAACTTTTGCAGTAAAGGTGTGATCTAGTTGAAGATTCTGAAGACCCAATCCCTGCGCCACGATAGCCGAGTCGACAAAAATGTTCCCGGTACAAGTGCCGTTAGCAAATACTCTTACGCCCGCGCTTGTTGAACCAAAGACTAAAGGGACTTCAATCTCATGATAAGCGTTATCAAAGACAAGTTTAGAAGTCGGAACTTCAGTTTGGGTTGACCCATCGACCAATGTTCTGAGGACAAATGAGGTCGAACAAGTGGTTGGAACTTTGTACGCAATGCGCATAAACCCCTGCTTCTGGATTCCAGAAGTAGTTGTCACTGTTTGCGATACGTCGATCTGGTTAGATGCCGGAACAATTTTCATTGCCGATAGGCCAGAGGTGAACTCACCTGCCGTTGTAGTCCTAGTACAAGTACCAGTCGTACACGTCCATCCCGTAGGAGTGCCCGTTGCCGTGCCCTCAAACTCACCATTGACCAGCATATTTTTATTGCCGGTCTCGATAATCCCACCAATAGGAGTTTTGATCGCTTGATTGTATGGGACAACTAGCTTTGGAGAAGCAAACTTAGATGCCGAACTTTGCCCTTGAAGGGTAGTGATTGGCTCTGACTGTCCCCAAGCAGTAGTGACAATTAACGCGTAAATAAATCCTGATAAAATGTATCTCATAAAGGCTCCTTATTTAATTAACCATTGAATCGCGTATTTACAATCCCCATCAGCGCCCGCAAAGATTGATACGTTTGCCTTACATGGAACAAAAGCTGATCCCTGACCTGAACTCAAGTCATTAGATGATGAGTTCGCAGTACCGCCAATCTCCCAGTATAAAGTTCCAGCAGACTCTAAATGGTTTTTAATCATAAAACCTGTTGCACCTGTAGGAGCATTGATTGTAGCCGAAGTACTTGCGGTCTGAGTTCCTTTTGAAATCTGGCCCGTAGTATTAGACTCGTTTACGTTTAAGTTATCCGAATCAGCCGCTAGAACTACTGGAATAGACGTAGTCTTTAACCCTTGCCCGATAACCGGAATCCTGTTAAACAGAGTTGTCCAGTTCTGCATACCCCTTTTAATAAAAGAGATTACAGAAAAAGAACCTGTGTCTGTAGTTGCGGCCGAATCTGCCTGAGCACCCAAGTTTGTATTGGTTGTTCCAATTGCAGTAATAGTTGTGTCTTGCTTAGATTCAGTAGCTAAGAGATTCAGACGAGTAATCTGTGTGTCTTGCTTAGATTCAGTAGCTAAGAGATTCAGACGAGTAATCTGTGTGTCTTGCTTAGATTCAGTAGCTAAGAGATTCAGACGAGTAATCTGTGTGTCTTGCTTAGCTTCAGTAGATGCGCCAGTTGGAAGAACTGATTGACGCACATCAACTCGTCCATTTCCGGTATTGTCAACGTGCCACGCATGGGCTGTTACCCCTGTGTGTCCACCAATGGCTTGGAATTTTGTCGTTGGCGTACCGCCATCGTTAGTGATAGTGTCGTCCATTAATTCTACTGATGTCTTAATAGCATCAAGGGTTGCTTCAGTCGCTAAGTCAGTCGCATTTAATGTAACCAATTCTGCATAGACTTTAGAGTCATGCGTCTGCATATCTAAATCGGTAGTGATTGCCGCGTACTTTCCAGTGCCATCGCCAATTCTTGTTGAGTCAAAGTTGACCCCCTCGGCAGAGGTTTGGATATTGATATCGCCCGCATTGATGGTGATGTTTGTTCCATCTACTGCCTTAATAAGGACAGGGATAGCAACAACATCTAATGGGTTAGTAGAATCTTCTACAGTTTCAATCACTCCGTTTTTAATAATCTGTAATGGCGGCGATACTACTGTTGCCAAAGAAGACCCGTCTGGTGCAACTCTTTCAAACACAGGCTTATAAAGATCGTATGTATCCCCAGCCTCTAGTGTATTTGATAAGAACGCAGACAACTTAATTGTATCTGCATCAATGATTTCGTCGATAAGAATTTCTTCTTCAATGATTGGATTGGTTGAACTTGTGATTCTAATCAACCAGCCTTCCTTTGCTCCGTGTCCAGTTTTAACAAGAATGTTATCTGTTGAGTTTGCCTCTACAATTTGGCCAGTTGAAACCTCGGCAAACTTTCTGCCAATAGTATCAAGTGAAACACGACCGCTTCCAGTTTTTCCAAGTGTAGCAAAAATGTATTGATCTCTTAGGGTGGAGACGTTGTTTTCCATCTTCCCAGTAAACTGACGACCTTTGACAGACATAGATAACCTCCGCTCTTACGGCTTCTTCGCGCTATAATGTATAAGTTTAATGTTAGTTGTCTAACTTATCAAGCCATTTAATTAAATCTTTCTCCATTCTTTTCTTATCTTGAATAATAGGGGCAAGAAGTAATGTGCCGCGTAGAGGCAATACGTTCTTGGCAAGATCAGCAACTTCTTTTGCCGTAGCTTTATTGATTGGTTTTCCAGTCTTGGCCATAGATTCCATTGAAGCACGGGCAATATTGAATGGTGCAAAGTATGTTTGCATTGCAGGAGATGCCAGTAATGGCGATCTTGAATCTGGATCAGCAGACATAATGACATCGCCTAAAATACCAAGCCCATAACTTTCTGCCATAAGCTTCAGCATATTTTCTTCAGGCTTTCTTTCAAAGTCCCTTACGATTTCATCGTGGTTCTTTCCTTCGCTCAATTGACGAACGTACATAACCAAACCACCAGCCATCATTGCTGTAAGAATAGTTGCCGCATAGTGCTGGTAAGCTTTAGGGTCAGTTAATGCGGAGTTAATCCAATTTGCGCTGGCCTTATCTTTACCTGTGCGAAGTGAAATTAAGTTCTGCATATCCATGAATGTCTTTATCAATACTGTTTTGTACTGATGAGCCGCTGAAAAAATCCAGTAAGCTGGTGAGTTTGGATCAAGTGTTTTAACAGCAGACGCGTTAACAGCCTGAACCATTCTAACTTTCATATCTCTTGTAGGGATAGGAGAGAATTGTTTTACGTTCTCAATCACAAGATTGTTTAGTCTTTGTGAGATTAAACGCTGGTACTTTTCCCCTGAAATCTTTAATGGGTTATCATTAAAGTTCGCTTTGTCAGGAATAAAACCAAGCTGTGATGGAGATTTAATTCCATACTTCTGAATGATTGGCTGTAAAAACTTAAGATCATTGTGTGTTAGTGAATACTTTGCCAACCATCGCGTAGTCTCTGGCGTAGGATTTGCATCACCTAAGATTCTATTAACAGACTTGAATGCTGTGACGTATGAGATTCTGTTCATTACCTCTGCGCCTGAAAGTCTATACCCAACTCGCGCAACCTTTGAGGAAATGCCAGTTGAATCTTGCAGTAATTCAGCCAGTGTTTCTTCCTGCATAATTTCAGCAGTGTGGTACATATATCTCATTGATTCTGTTTTGAATGTGGCAGGAATTACCGCATCTGGAATAGAAGTAATGTAGTCATTCATTACGTTAAAGATTGCGACAGGGAAAGATTTACCTGACTTCGTATAATAGTGAAGACCAATTGATGCAGGGTCAAATAACTGCGATACGGCAGAGTAACCTAAATTTGCTAGGGCGTTGGCTGACATAACAAACTGACCAACCTTAGCAGTCTTGCTATCTGGAATAGGTAATCCTTCAGCGTTAATTCTGTATCTTTCTTCTAGCTTAATTCGATCTTCTTTCTTTAGACCATTAAATGTCTCTGCATAATCTAAAAGGTCTTGGAATCCTCTATTAGGGGAGCCTCCAAATTGCGAAATAAAAGCATTTTCTTTGGCTACGTTTTTAGCGTCGGCCATGAAAGCATCGTAAAGAGTAGGGTATCTACCAAACTCTCTATTGTAATTCATCCATGACTGTGCGTCTTTAAACACGTATGTTCTACCTCTTGTTCTGATCTCGGCAGTTGAGGCTTTTGGATTTTCATAGATCAACGGCGATCTGTACTCTTGAGTGACAGGGTCAAACATAGATTGAAAACGTGTATAGTCTTCAAATAATCTATCCACTACGTCGTTTGTGCCAATCATGGTTTCAAGATCAATACCTTGACTTAACGCGTTACTAATAGCTTGTTTATCGTTTACGGAGATATCTTTAAAGTATTCAGTCACCTTTGTATTGTTCAGAATATTAACTGCCCAGTCTTGAAACTTAGCTGAACCAATTTTTTCTGGATCGTGAAATGTTTTAGTTAGATATCCATCCCTATATGAAACAGGAATCCCTGACTGAACCTTTGCGTGATATAGTCTGTCTGTAAAATTCTTATATGTGTCACCGAGAAACCTTACGGTTGAATCAGCAGGCTCTACCTTGTCCATTAGGTACTTTGCTATTTCCAGATCGTAGTCGCCAGAGCGGAAATTGTTGAGCATATTTCTAGAACCAAGAACGTGAACAAAATTATCCATAAAACTAGAACGAGCGCCATTAATCTTTGACACAATATTCTGTCCCGAACCCGGTGCAATTGATGATGTTTCTCCAAGCATTGAATTGATTGCAGCATAAGCATTACCCTCAAATGCAGGCTGGTTTATGTAAGCTTCGTTCGCCATAAATTTGGTGACACGATCCCACTCAATAAACATACCCGTCATGTGCTTAGTTTTGAACTCGTTAATAAAATCTTTCAATAAAATGGTCTGAACTTCACGGTCAGGATTTTCTGCTTTAATGATTTCCCATCGGTCAATCATTTGGTCAACCAATTCTTTCTTGGTCTGATTATCGCCATCTTCACCTGCAATCATTTTGTAGATAGCAGTACGACAATAAGATTTACCTTTAGAAAACTCAACCATTGTTAGTTCCTTGATGTGCAGACTTTGGTGGCCTTAGCCGCTTGTTCGATGTCTTCCATCGTAACATTTAAGTATTCCTTTTCAAAGTCGTTCAGCATTATTTCTAGTGCCTGAGCTTGCTTTGACTTAGGAGCAAATTTTTGCATCGCCTTCTCAATCTGGGCACGCTTTTGATCTAACACTTCAAGTCGTTTTTCTCTGACAGCTTCCAGAGTTAGCTCATCAACAGACTTTGGCGTGACTGCCATATCTGCGTTTGCCTTCTCATTAAACATCTGTGTGAACATGGCAGTAGATTCAGCCTCTAAACTTTCTAGTTTTTCTAGTTGTTTAGATAGCTCAATGTACTCAAGGAAAGAGTCTGGAGCAAGACCCGCAGCCTTCAGAATTTTAAACTGTTCCTTTTCCTCTAAGCGGTTAAATGTAATGATGTCATTAGCCTGTGCCATCGCTTGTCTTTCAGCGTCCATGGTCGCATCAAAGTCTTGGCGCAGTTTAATTTCCATTAATTGCTCCTTAACCTTTTCAGGAATAAGGCCGTATTTTTTTACAGTATTCGTAATATCTCTTGAGCTACCTTCCTCAACCACACGGTTAATGTCGTCAATCATTTCCTTAGAAAGAGTATGGACATAGTCCATCGTGATTGACTGAGCATTTTCTGGAGATTCATACAGAAGCTCTGTGTCAAAATAACCGTTAGGATCTAACTTGATTTTCTTTCCATTAGAAAGATAACCGTCAGCCTGCAGATTATAAGATTTAGTCGTCGTGTCAATTGGTCCCATGCCTATTCTTGGTTGAGTCATTGCCCCATAGAAAGGATCAAAGCCAATCTTTGTTGACTTAAGAGATTCCATTCTGCTGACTTCATCCATGAATGGATTGTGTTCAATCTTTTTTGTACGAGAGGCAGTCATGTCTGGCAAGGCTATAGAGTTATTTAAAGCCTCAAGGTCTTGAGCGGTCTTGATTGTATGGTCAAAAAGATATTGCACCTCGACCCCAGTTGAAGTCATGTAGCTAATACCTCCGTAACCTTTGCCAGTAAGATCATTCTGAAGAATAATCTCTGCGGCTCTAAAGTCGTCGCCAACTTTTTCTATTGAATACTTAATAAGGTCATTTAAATTTTTAACTTCTTTAGGTACAGTGATTCCTTGCTCTGCGTATATTTCAACAGCAGTCTTGAAAATTTTACCTTGCTCTTTTGATAGCCTAGTCATTTCTGATTTAAAAAATGCTGGCGCATCTGCCGGAGCAGTCATAGGTGAAGCTGAAAGAATGTTAGCATCAGCAAGTGATACTCGGTACATCATTCCTATTTCTTTTGAATCTAGTGCCGACGCTCTGATTAATGTCTCAGGGCCAGTAAATAGGGCTGAACCAAACCTCGGCTCTGTTCCTCTGAATCCTTTCGGATCACTGGAAGACCTAAAGCCAAAGACAAATTCTCCGTTCATGTCTGAGTATCTAGCCTCAGTAAACTGTGCGTTTTGATAAACCCTAGCTGAATCCTCAGTAAAAGTGGTTGTTCTTTGCCCGGCCAACTCTTCGTCAAAAGCTGAAGCGGCTCTATTATAAGCGTCGCCCATACTTTCTGCCATTCGCGCATCTGCTTCTGAGAGAATTTTTCTCTTCATTACAGCATCTAATCCCCATAGTCCAACTTTCTTTAAGCCAGATGAACCCATGTGAACCGTAAATGCACCCGCAATATTCCCTGCCATTTCTTCAGCGAATTCTGCGGCACCGTATTTATCATTGAAATAATCTTTAGCTACGATTTTTGTAGGCGCATTAAACAAGGCTGTCGCAACCGTACCGTCTAGGATATCTTTCCCGATCTGGTACTTAAGTCCACCCTTTGCCACGGCTTGGGCTACATTTGGCGCAAATCTTCCCAATGCTAATGACGAAGCTCCTGCTGTCATTGCCCCTGTTGCCAGAGATTGAGGGTCTAAAATTGCACTAGCAATCCCATACCCAAATTGAGAAACACTTCCTGCCTCTCTAATCTTTAACGCCTGCTGGAATCTAAAATCTGCCGTAGCCTGATCGTAAAGAGTCGATGCTCTTAACAATGTCATGCTTTGACCTTCAGGAAAAATCCCATCTGGCGCATCAGGATACATTGCTTTTAGTTTTTCAGAGTCATAAAGATTTCTGTCGCGTTTTGCTCCGCCAGTTAGGAAGTTGTCTACGCTCGGAAACTTATCCGCCACATAGTTTAACCCCCCCAGCATCCATCCTTTGTTTCCTGCTGAGTCAATACCGGCATCAATAGTATCTAAAATACCAACGTCTGGAACAGATTGAAGGCTGTCAAGCTGATCTTCAAAAGTCCGTCTTTGAGTAGATGGTGGAGAATATAGATCGTAAATAGAACTCATTTAACCGTCCAGTCAACTGGGTAATCGACTGACTGATTTCCGTTTAAAATTTTAAGCGGAGCAGTCTTTCCGTTTTTACCACGAATCATTAGTCTTAATGTACCAGAACCGCCAAATGGGTCAACACCATCGTAGCTTAAATCATAGGTATTAAGAAATTGTTCTTCTTTTGTTCTTGCTTGGAACATTTTAGACTGTCCTGACTTTCTGCCAAGTAACGTAGCGTTAAGCTCTGGGTACTGAGCGTAATCAATTTTAACCTTTCCAGATAGAATATCTTTTTTCAATGAATCAATTTTTTGCTCTGCCTCGTTTACGATTGTGTCAACATCAGAAACTTTAGGAAATACTCCTCTGATGTTTTTCTCGTTTACAGAAGTGACTCTAGATGAAATATGTTTATCGAACTCTTGATCCATCAAACTTTCAAGCTCAGACTCAGACATACCAAGTCTAGACTTCTGAAGTACAGAAGCAATGACAGGGTCTTTTAATGCCTTAAGAATAGGCTGTGATTCTTTGGTCGCATCACCATACAATGCCGGTAGTTTGTCTTCAACAAGCTCATTGAATCTTGCTTCAACAGACTTAACCATCTTTCCTGACTCAGCCCCAAAGGTTGAGTTGAAATTTTTATAGATAGTTTCTCTGCTTGATTTAGTGTTCAAATCTTGAATCTCGGCTAGTTGCATAGATGAAAGATTGTCTCTGTCTGCACCACCTAAGAATGAATAAGCCAGTGTTGAACCCTCCGCCGAATCACCAATAGCTCTACTTTTTACTAGTTCTTTTACAAGCTTTCCTCTTACTGCCGGATCAACGCCCGCAATATTTTGGATAACTTTTTGAACTGCTACAGGCCCTGTGACTGTGCTCTTTCAAGCGCAATGTTTAGGTTGTTAACGGACGGCTTAAAGATAATGGAATCGTCTGTCGTCCCCGCAATACCAAAGTTTCGAGTAAGCTTATCCATGGCGCTTTTCTGTTGCGCAATGACGTTCATATTGAATACGCCATTTGTATCAACACCAGAGTTAAACATTTTCTGGTATCTTGCGTTACCATATTTCTGCATAAAAGCTACTTTATCTCTAGCAAATAGAGACTTCATACTTCTGAATTCGCGTTTAACTTCTTGGTTCATAGGCCCTAAAATAGTAGCCCCCGCCTCTGGTCTTTGTAATTCTGCAAGAGCAGGATCATTAGGGGCAAACACTCTTCCCGCCACGCCCAATGCAATAGCTTTAGCTCTCTCATCAGTCATTTCATAAGATGGCCCAAAGGTAATTAAATCATCAGAAGCTTGCTGAATAACCATATTCTTGGCAAATTTCATTACCATTGTACCGGCTTCAGTAGGAGTAACTCCTGCCTCTGATCTCATTGGAGAGTTCATAAGCTGGGTTAATCTGGCTAAAGAGTAGCCAGTATTTAGCTCACTTCTTTTGTTGTTAAAAGTATCAACGCCCGGAGCAGCAATGATATTATCAAGCTGTAGACGATATTCTTTTTTCTGAGACTCATTGATTTCAAACTTCTGCTTAAGGATTTTTTCATAAAAACTGATCTTCTCCCTAGCAGGAAGTGCGTTAAAGTATTTTGTACTTCTATTCTCGACTCTCCCAAAAGAAGGATCGACAATATCTGGCAATTTAACTCTGTCTCTAATTGTGCCGTCAATGCTCATAACGTCTAGCGTAATGGCGCCATTCTCGTCCATTTGGGGAGTAACACTACCAATATTATCAGCAGATACTTTTGACTGGATCGCGCCCAATTCTAATAGGCGCTGAATTTTTCCGGCAGATTGCTGTAGATAGTCGTTGATAATGTTCTCGCGCTCTGTTTGAGACACGTTAGACTTTAACCAGTCGACGAGGTATTTACGTTGTGTTGGGTCAAAGATAATGTTTACGCCAGTAAATTCGCTAAGAACTTTTCCCGTTGACTCTACTTCAGTTAGGTGAAGAGAAGTGTATTTATCAGCAAGAGTTCTACCACCCTCAAGCAAAATAGCGTCGCTTGTTTTCTTTTTGGAGTCTTGATCGAATGTCCCAATAATGTCGTTTGCTTCCATTAGGTTAGCATCCATCTTATCTACAACAAAATCTTTGGCTTCAATGCTATTGATGTCGACAGCTTCAGAACTAATCTTTTGAGCGTTCTCAATGTAGTAAAGGGGTGCCGCTTGAAGTTTGCGCTGTTGTGTTTCCGCTACACCGCTAACCTTTGTCTGAAGATCGTCAGGTCTAATCATTCGAGTAAACATTTCACGCGTATCAGCATCAGTGATACCGTCAGAGATTTGCTTAGAAACGTCGTCTGATCTTTTAGAAATGAACTGCGAGTACGGAACATTGTCCACGTTCCCAAGTTTATCCCACTGGCTCTTGGCTTTGATTTTGTCGTTTGCTAGTTGAGACGTGTACTTAGAATAAGCTTCCCATGCGTCAGCCTTCCTTTTGATCTCCATGTCTTTCTGGTAAATAGCGTTTCCAAGATTGGCCGCATCTGAACCTAAGGCAGATAAGGCGCGGTATGTCCCAGCATTTGGGTCAGATGAAACATCTGCAACGCCAACAGACTTTGAAATGCCTAATCCATATCTTCCCAAATCAATTTGTGCCATTAACTATATCCCTTGTATTTAGAGTACCCACCAATAATAGTGGATGCCGCATTTAAAGTTCCCTCAAGCATAGCGCTTTTTGCGCGTTTGTCATACTGACCTGCTTCCTGCATTGAAGTTTCAGCCTCAAATGCCGCTTCTTGTCTAATATAATCTGCCTGCTGTGAGGCTTTATCTTTTAAAACATTTAATGAATCGAAGTCTGTAGGATTGAATCTAAACCCTGCACTTGCTTGGTTTACCGCATAAGAAGTCTGGTCTAATTCACCCTGTCTGATTTCAGCTTGCGCGTTAATTTCGCCACGACGACGAATTTCATTAGCTCTTTTTCTAAGAGCTTCAGCCTGTGCCTTTGCCGCTTTTTTTGCAGAATTGGCTCCTACTAAGCTAGACGCTACCTGTAAACCAACTCCTGCAACTAGTAATGGTGCCGCCATATTATTCCCCTGAGTTGCTTAGTCCTCTTAATGCTACACCAGAAATGTTCAAAGGGGTACATTCATCTGTTTCAATAACAAAAAATTGTTCCCTGTCAGAACTCTGTGGTAATTCATAAGTATAATCTTTTGTAGCAGTAAGTCCAGAGGCTAATCCTTCCGAAGCATAGAGAGGAGTATCTAATGAGCCGTATTTGAACTTTCCGCTTTTGTAACACTGTACGGTTACTCGGTCAATTCTATGAACATCTCCAACTGGAGACCCATATTGTGAACCTTGGTACTGAGGAAGTGCTCTAATTCTTGATTTGTAGGGTACTCCAACAACATAAGGCTTCCCTGTCTCCTGTGCCGCCAAAAACTCGGCAGAAAGAGTAATGTCTGTGTCGACCATTGAGCTTGTCACAATGCCAACATCACAAACAACACCCTCTGTGTAGAATACAATTCGTGCATCCCCGATCATTCTGACAATATTAATTGCCACATAACGAATATCTTCAACATCAGAAGAAAATGTATAAGAAAGAAAACTATCTAAGTGAAGCCTATCGTCAACAGGGTACTGCTCTGTTGAATCAGTATTGTCGTCAACAGCTTGAATACCAATTGCTTTAATATCAGAAGCCACTCCGCTATAGTCAGATAACGCATTGTATATGATGTAACAGATATCTGTTGTCGCACAAATATCATCAACATTTACTGCATACAGCCACGGTGAAAATCCTGCAACTTGAGTGTTAGAATCTAATGAAAGAGCATAAACCTTTTTTTCTGGGGTCAGAATTAAAAGAATACGCATTTTCTCAAACCACTGCATCTTTTCAATCTTAAATGGTAGGCCAGAAAGAATTGTGCTTAGTTTGATATCGACTGACTCATAATCCCTATCTTCAACAGAAATAGCTCTTAGCTCAGAGCCATTGTTGGCACTGTAAATGATCTTTCTGTCTCCATCTGCTGGCTGAATAAAGTCTGAATTAATTGAACCGAAACGAATTTGAGCCGCAGTATCCCTAGAGAATACTCTATCAACTGTAATCTGGTATTCACCTGAAGAAGTTCCTAAGTGAAGTCTTCTTCTAGACCCCATCCATCTGATTTCCTGCCCATTTCCATCACTAAACGAAAGCGAAAACCCACGTCTATTGGCATTGGCAGAATCAAAGTACAACATTCCTGAAACATCAGAAGTCGAAGCATCTTGGATAAGAGTATCTGCCATCATACCTTGATAGTCCAAGGGAGAACTGTTGTTAATCGCCGCGGCAAAAACAGTGGAAGTATTATCGTTCCCAGAGTTTGCAAATAAAAGTCTGCTCAGGTATGTGCCACAAACTTTTGGAAATCCGGCCCCAAGGTTCCATGTGGAGATAGTAAAGAAAGATTCTCCAAGAGCATTTATTTCACCACCTACTGTTTGAATAGCTCTGTATCTTTGATATTCAACACCGCTTCGTGTAATTGTACCCGGAATAGGGAATGTTAAAAAGAAAACAGCTTCTTTTGAATCTACTGTTTTAATTCTAATATAAGCACCAGTAAAAAAACTCGAAGATAATGTATCTGGAATAATGGACAATGGTATATCTACAAGGCGAACAAATTTCATGTCGTCTGTAGTTAAAATTCCCGGAGTCGTCAGTGAGCCAGTTTGACCTGACTGTTCAAGTAAGAACACAAGTGTTGATGTTGAAGTATTAGTAAAGTTAAACGGATAGTTTGTGCAGTACATTGGATTTGCATAAGGAACGGCACTTGGAAAAGTCCCATTCTTTAGCAATGCCTGTAAATTTACAAAGTACGGGTACATTATAAATGTGCGCACAGGTCTAGAATTTGGGCCAATGTCTTTTGTTTCTGTATCTACAAGAGAAACTGCAAATGGAAAACTGTCCGTAGTAAAAACAACAGTTCTGTCACTGATCTGCGTATATTGTATAATTGTTAGGTACTGATTTAAGTATTGCTCAAGGCTTGAGTCAACACCCCCTAAAGAAGTATTAAACGCTCTCATTCTTGGCATAGTAGATGAGCCAGAAGAATCCGCCCCAAAGACTTGGACATTGGTTCTTGCGCCACCGTCAATTCTTAGGTACTGAGGATATGCTGTGCCTAGCGTATCAACTTCATTAAAGGCATATCTTTTATTAAAGCTAAAAAGATAACTTACCCCAAGAAGTTTAAATGCAAAATTTTGAACCGTATCAGTAGAGCTTGCATTGTCAATGTAGCCAAGTGAGACATTTAAGCCTTTTCTTCTGCGAGTTGCCCCAATGGAATCAATCCAATTGTTCTGGAACTCTTCGGCAGATGAGTCAATCCCTTCAATATCTTTTCTACCCCTGACAAGAGGAGAACATAGACCGTTCTTAAATGTCGCAATTAATGTATTGTACTTCATTAGCGCCTCGCTGATGTAAAGGCGTTAATAATCCACTCCATAGGGATACCTTGCTGAGCGGAGTATGATCTGCACGACCTTAACATTTCATTTACTCTAGCGTCTAATTTTTCTTGAAACGTCGAAGACTGAGTTAATTGAAAGCTAATATCAAACGCCAGATATAACGCTAGAACTTCGACAAACATAGGGTCAAATAGGTCAGTATCAGTAACTCTTTTAATGTATTTTAATTTGAGGTCTTCATTCCCATTTGTAAGAATGTAATTTCCTTCCCTCGTCCATTTAGTATAAGGACAATCATCAACCTCTAAAGGTCTTAAGCAATCGGAAGGAAGTTCAAAGCGGTACAGCCAACCAAACGCAGGTGGAGTTGGGTCAACTGTTAAGATAGTTCTTTCAAGTGAAAACTTAAATGGATAGTGATAGAGAAGCATGTCTCTAATAATCGGATACTGCGTTGAAACTGTAATAGCTCTTTTGTTATTATCAGCCAGCGAAGTAATTTTTTCAGACCCCGCTTTAATTAGAGCAGAGTTACAGATAGATAATTCAGACATAGTGTTCTCCCAATAAAAAGGGGCCGAAGCCCCTGTTGATTAGTCTAACACATATTCAATGAATACGTAAATATCTGTTGACGGAGAAGCTCCAACCGTAAAGGTTACAACTGTTTCCGCAGACATTTGCGCCATTGGTGCTACTGAATAAGAAGGAGAAGTTCCCCCGCCTACGTTAGAGCAACGAAGAACTCTTGCGCCTTTTGGTAGCTTACCAATGGAAACAACGTCAGCTTCTACTGCTCCACCTGCCAGAATGTAGTCAAGAAGAACTCTCACTCTTCCGCCCATTGACCCCGGTTCAGCTTGCTCGCTAGGTACATTGACAAATTCTTTTGCGTAATTAACGCCATTTTTTGCAGCCATAAAATCTCCAAATTGGTTATAGGGGAGGTCAGTCCCCTATTAAATTATAGTTCAGAAGTAACTACTTCAACAACCTTTACTTCTTCCATACGAGTTGCCCCGATTGTCATAGAAGTGAAAATTTGAACAGAGTAGTTTTTACCCGGTAACTCGTCGATTCTAGCTACAATGTCTTGAGCCTTAGCGAAAAGAATACCTGTCTTCTCCCAAGCGATACATCTGCGACCTTTAGACGCTGTAACTGTACCTGTTCCTGCACCGTAGACACCGTTTGTTACAGTGTAAGTTACGTTTGAAGCAGGGCGTGGAAGTCTTTCAGAGTGGATAAAACGGAAGCCCATGAATGAGTCAACCGCACCTTGAACTAGCGCTTTTACGTTAGCGTAGTCGGCAGAAGTAACTTCTGTTTGACCAAGTAACGAGTCTTGCTCCTCAGCAGAGTAAGCGAAGAAAAGCTCAGTTGTGTCAACTTCGTTTTGGTTGAACTTCTTTTTTACCGCTCTTAGCGTTTTCACGTTAAGACCAACACCTGTAGTAGTCGCGCCGTCAAAAGCAACAACCTTTTGAGTGTTTGGAAGAACTACTGGAATAGTCCCGTCTTTTCCTGTGTACGCTGTACCTAAAGCGGCTTCGATGATTACGTCGTCCATCGAACGGCCCATTGCGTTTCTAGCCGCAATTGAGTACTCGTTTTCTGGATCGTAGATCATACGAAGTTTGTCGACTTTATCGACTAGATCAGCGTGATCGAAGTCGTCGATGAAGCAAGCACGTCTTCCATGCGGAGTATCTGAGTAAACAGTATCCGAGTGACGGCCTGTTCTGCGTCTCGCCGATACTGTCCCAATGAAGTCATAAAAGTCTTTTTCGCCTTTCTGCATTTCATTGCGGCAGTGCATAGCAAAGCGCGAACCTTTTTGTTGTGATAAGTGAAATACGTTACTTGAGTACGCATTTACAAAATTTACAGGAACTAAGTTTGACATAAAAATCTCCTAAGAATTAAAGTTACTTTTTGCATTTCAGCTAAAGATTATCCCTAATGGGGTCTTTAATTTAAGGAGAGTGATACTACTTGTTGTGGGGCTTTAAAAGCTTATCCTAGAATCATTCTCTCTATGACTACTAGGATAAGCGCAATGCGTTTTTTCTGTCAACTATTTTTGCATTAAAATTTCTTGATATTTTAACATATCTTTTAGTCTATCACCGTGTGATGGGTTAGACTTATCAAGGTATGCCTTATCAGTAAATAATGCGTTGATAGCTTTCTGAGCTTCATCTTTACTCATTCCGTACTGAGCAGTGATGTCTTTCTGGAATACGTCCTCTTGTTTTAGTTTAGAGCCAATCATGGCAAAAACCTCAATAAGTTTCGGATCGTCACCTAAACCTGTTTGATTTAAGTAGTCAATGAAAGAGTCTCCGCCAAAATGCTTAGCCGTTAGGTTTGAACGATGGGCGTTTTTCTTGAAACCTTCTTCCCCCCACTTCTCTCTTAGCCCTTGAATTCCTTGCTGTCTTTGTTGGATAGTCTCAGTTTCGTCAGCCTTTACTAATGAGTCTAGTTCAGAAGTAACGTAGTCCATTACAGACTGAAGTTGGTTTGGAAGAATGTTATTTTTTAGAGCCAATTCTTTTAGCGCCTTTGACTTTTCGCCAGAAAAAATTGACTGTTCCGCCAACTTAACTTCATACTTGTCAGGTGTTTCTGGAAGTCCTAGCTTACTAATGTATGCTTTGATCTCTTCTGGAGAAGCATTTTTGCCCGGAACTACAACCTTGTCAGCCCCAACCATTCTTGCCGCATGGACATAACTCTTTACTACAGAGCCAATATCCTTATGGTTTTTCATGATTGGATCGTTGATTAGGTCAGCGTCAATACCTTTCAGCCATTCTGGAGTCTGTGCTCCTCCGGCATTTGGATCGGGATTACCTCCGCCAGCGCCACCCGCATTTGGATCAGGGTTTCCACCACCTGCTCCTGCTCCTCCGCCTCCGGCACCGCCATCCCCTCCCATGGTTGTGTTCATTAGAAATTCTTTCTTAGCAAAAATCATCTTCGTCTCCCTTCTGATTGTCCCTCGCGTAGAATCTCTTCTAGCATAGCGGGATCAGTGTTTATGGTTTTTAGAATACGTAGCACTACGCTACGCGCTCCCTCGTTGTATGCTGTCTGGTATGGATCATCTGAGATTGTAGAATTAAAGACGTGGAATGTTCGGCACATGTCTGCCAGAATTGCTCTGCCGTCGTCTGTGTTGAATAATGCTCGATACTTAAGAAGTAACTCAGCCTTCTTGCTTCTACCTACAAATGGAATTTCCATATTACTCCTGTGCTGCTTTTGCCACGTTTACGGCAGTCTTAGATTGAACTTCGCTATTTGCGATTTGTCTCTCTTCTTCGAGTTGTTGTGCTCTAGACTGTCTCATCTTATCAATTGCCTCTTGTTCGTTCAGCAATGATAAATTAGTTCCGTATGATTTGAAAGCAAAATTTACTGCCTTATCTCCGTTAATCAAATCAAGTACTTGCGGTTGTGCCTTAGCAATTTCCATTGACATTGCCCAAGAGCGCATAAAGTTTTCTGCGTCCACTGACTCTTGTGCACGGGCAAGCTGAGATACGAATTTGATTTCGAGCTTCTTATCTTTAAGCTCCGGTGGAAGTGCTGGAAATAATCCTCTCCTAGCCATAATTCCGAATACGCGTTGAACAGTTGGTCTAAGGAACTCATTCTGTAATCTTCCCAAGATTGGTGACATTGTTCTAAGGTATTCATCTCTTCTCTGCATTACTTCAACCGTAGTCATTCTGTCGTTTTCGACTAAGTGCAGTTGGTCAATGTAGAACGCTTGTTTAATTTTCGCGTGCACTCTTTCCAGAATATCGTCGCCAATAGATAGGTTCCCGCCAATGTTTAATGGCTCGATTCTATCCTTAGTTCCAGCTCTGTAATAGTTGGTCCCGCGTGGTTCAAGTTTTACAGGTAGTAATACCCCCTCATCTGGAACTTGTAAAGGTGGAGCAATAACAACTTGAGCTTGCTCAATGAACGCTTTCATCATCGCATCTGCCATCATGATATCCGGCAATGCTTTCATGGCCGGCGATCTACCTAGCATCTCTCCAGAGATTTTTGACATTCTTGGAGTGATACATGGATTCTCTTCAAATCCCGACTTCTTAAGAATCACGTTCCATTCTTTAAGAACATGGATAGAAGTAATCGGTAATACTGCGTGACGTAGTTTTGGAGGAAGTCTATTGCTTGGCTCAATGGCATGAATAATGCATACCTTTTTAAGAGGATCTTTAAACCTCATCTCTTCCAATTCTTTAGGAATTGTATCTGGATACGCCTCAGACAATTGGTCTAAAGTGTATTCGTATTTATAGTAATGTGTGTCAATAATACCTAAGTGGTTCTCAGATACCGCTGACTCGTAGATAGGTCTTGAGGTAAATCGAACAACGTCAAGCTCATCTTCCTCAATCTTCATGTGCCCTGTACCAATAGAGCATAGCTCTTGATACACTTCATGAATCTCAGATTGGAAATTAGAGTTGTTCATTACAGAGATCATCAATCTCGCCGAGTCCTGTAGCCATTTTGCAACGGCAGGAAGGCTGTCAATTAGAGGATCGCCACAAGATAAAGAGAACCAAACGCTTGCTGGGTTGGTAAGCATACCGTGAAACGCGGCAGAAAGCCTGTCTACGCAATGCACTCCGATAGCATCATACAACTGCCAGTCCTTCATCTCGCCGGGAACTTGGCCACCAAATACGAAATCCTTATTAGGCATCGTGTACTTTGCAATTGTTTTCCAATGTGTCTTCCACACGCCCATTGCGGCATCAAGCTTTGCATACTTGTTACAAATATACTCAACTGTGTCGCTAGAATTTCCGGTCATTGGTACTGTAGTTGCCATTAGTAGCCCCCTCCGCCCATAACTGTTTGTTGTGTGGTAACACCAGCAGTTTGAAGTCTCTTTTGCGTTTCTTTCATATTCTTGTTATTTTTGATAGCAAGTTGTTGCTCTGCCGTCAAGTTAACCATGCTCGGGTCAAAATCAACTTCAGTTTTCAATCCTGTGTTTTTGTCCGTTAGGTATGCTTTATTATTGTATAATTGTTCCCAGCTTCCACCTAAAATGGTTTTACTTGGATCATATGTTCTACCCGGGGCATATGGAGCCAGCCCAGATGAACCATTATTCTTTTTAAATAAATCACTAAGAAACGCCATATTTACCTCCTAAAAGGATTATGATTAAACTCCGCGTGACGTGGCAATTCTTTCATTTTATTCGATCTATGTGGGGAATGTACAGTAGCAAATACACGAAATCCATCTGCGCCATGAGATGCCCAGTTATGAAGAGGTGTATCTAGGAAGATTTTATTCTTCGTATCCCATTTACGCTCATAGTTCCTTAAACAATCGACCCCGCGCTGAACGGCAGGGTTTGCCGTGTTGAACCAACATTTAGGCAGCAACATTCGTACCGCATTAATACCATCATCAACTGCCTGTCTAGGAGCAATACGTGCCGAGATTCCTAGCGTTCTAAGAGTCTCTTGTCTCGTAGTCCCTGTACCAAGTTCCTTTGCCGCACCGTCATGTGGAATCCAGTGTTCATGGTAAACGTAAGGCCTATCTTTCAACTGCCGTGCGTACCACTCTAATCCGACCCCAGCGTTCTCAATATAGTCCACGATCCTGATCTCTCTACCAACCATCTGGACAAACCAAATCGTCGTAGAGTCACCAATACCTAAGTCCCAGAACGTAGAGACAGGTACACTTGGCTCGTAAGGAACAGACGTTAATCTACCCTGAGACTCAAGGTCATTAATGTATTTGCCGTAGTAAGCCCCAACTAGGGCCGCGGAGAATGAGCACTCGAACTCTTGTTCGTACTCTTCCTCGGACATCTCCATCTTGGCACCTCTAAGTTCTTCTTCGTCAATGATGCCAGTAATTGAAGCCTTTGCCACAAATACAAACCACCCGAGATGCTTGAACTCTTCTTGTTGGAATTTGACCGCCTGTTTATACATATCGTAAAAAGCGTTCATCCCCTTTGGCGTACCAATAAAGATTGCCCATCCCTTCCTATCCGAGAGCGCTGGTCTTACAACCTGACCCCAGATCGTTGGATCACACTGAGCGTACTCATCTAAGATAACTCCATCTAAATAGAGTCCTCTAATTGAGTCTGGATTCTCAGAACCAAGTAGCCAGATAGTGATCTTATCACCACGGTCTGGTCTATAAATCTCGACTCTAAGCTTTGCCTCATTGATTTTAACTGTAGGGATATCCTTAACGTGATCCTTAAGATAAGTCCACGCCACACGTTCCGCCTGCCCATAAGTAGGAGCAACGTAGGCATAGTTAGGGTTAAGCTTCTCATTCTCAAACGCTTTAGTCAGTAAATGCGCCAGAGAAAACCTAGTCTTCCCAAAGCGTCTATGGCACACGATTACGTTAAACCTTCGCACCTTTCTATGAAGAAAGTCCTGCAAGGGTCTAGGCGAGTAACCAATACCAATCTTGACTACGTTTGTTTGCTCCAATTACTTCTTCCCTTTTTTCTTCTTAAGCGCCTTAACCACATTCCTAGTGATCTGTTCCGCCATATCAGCCCCTCTCTGAGAGTCTTGCTCGGCAATCTGCTTCTGCGCTGGATTCTTAATGCTGTACTGCATAGTCTCCTCCGCACCTTTAAGATCGCCCTTCACAGCTTGCTCTTGAGCCGTGGCAACGTATGTATTCTCATTAGGAATGCCAGTAGCGCCCTTCTTGCGCATAATCTGGGCAAGTGTCTTTTCTTTTGCACTAGGCATTTGATACCGCCTTAGAACCTTGTTTCGGCTTCGATGCCTTCGCCTTCGGTTCCTTCACTGGTTTCGGAGATGCCTGTTTCTCTCCATCTGTCGGTAGAGAGTTCGATGGCAGTGGTTTCGATTGTTCCTCTGTCGAGTTCGGGTCTAGTTGATTCACTCCCCCGTAAAGCTGAATGTGTTTCTTCATTTATATACCCTCTGAATTCTCCGTTCGCATCTACTTCGATGTTCACAGATGTTGGTTGCTGAGTCTTAACGCCAGTATCAATGATAACAGTAATACCGCCACCATTACCAGAACTTTCTTTCTTGGCTCCGTATCTTTGCGAATCATCCTTCTCCGCCGCCCATTGCAGGGTAGACACCGCAAGCTTTAACCCCGGCTGCATTTCCTTCGGAGCAGTAATAGCCTGCATCGCAATAGCAATCGCCTCATCATGGTAATACTCCGCCCGATCCCGGTACGCGAGTTCCATCCTACGCTTAAACTCTGGGTTCTGCGCACGCCATAATCTAATGGCAGAGATTGGAGGCATTGAAGCATCCTTACTAATATCTGTAAGCGATTTACCACGTGCCAGTGCATCGACAATACGATCACCGATCTCATGTGTATAGGACACCGATGTAGAGCTAAGGTTCTTGTTTTGGGGAATATAGTTCGCGACTAGGCGACCCGTCTTTAAATCCAGTGCCTCGTACTTATTAATACGCTCATTCCAGATAAGCTGGATATCATGGTTGCCGTCCAATGTCTCAAGTGCTGTTGAATCACTCATAGGTTTCAGTATGGCAGAGTATATGGGTCGGGTCAATAGTTAAAAGGCACGGGGCTATAAACCCCGCACCTCTCAACAAGGAGGTATCCAAGTGCCCACTGGAGAAAGCAAGGATGAAGCCAGTATATAAATATAGGGGCTGTGGGTCAAGTACTAACATTAGTAGCAAATAGTAATTGATTAGTAGATCAAAAAGGTCGGGTATAGTTTCTACAATCTCGGCTCGGTGTGACGCGTGAGGGGAGAGATCATCAGCACGCGGGCGTGGGGGCACGTACCCCGTGCCTAGGCTCATGCGACATGGGACTCCTGCCGAGATTCCGGTTACTAGTAACAAGCCCGAGGACTAAGCGCCTATGAGCAATCAACGTGGTCTTAAGGTTAGTGATACAAGATGCTGTAATCACGATACTTGACATACTTAATCAGGTTATGTAATATTGCGATCGAGGCAATTAAGCCTTGTTTAACGATAGGAGATACTTATGACAACTGAGACAATGACCTCACAACCGACAATCGAGCAACTTACTGCGATGGTAGCCGAGCTAACTAAGAAGCTCGAGGCTAAGCCTAAGACTAGTGGCGCAGGTGTAAAACACTCGATTATGAAGACAGTGGATACTAAGACAGGTAAAAAGATGCTATTCTTCACCACGCCTAGCATGATTGCCCACTCCGAGGCTAAGGGTAAGGACTATCAAGCTAGTATCTTGTTACAACAGCATCAGATTGAACCATTCTTAATGGCCGTTAAAGATGGTTCATTAACTAAGTTAGCTAAGGCTTTCCTAGAAAACCAATGGAATGAGACTAAATTGTAATTATTGAACAA